>ENA-ORXM01000165-ORXM01000165.1-marine-metagenome-genome-assembly--contig:-NODE-165-length-132247-cov-5.191541_pt1 | contig 132247 bp, 109 predicted proteins | sample MGYA00237867_ERZ511480 | MGnify/ENA primary metagenome ERZ511480 (study PRJEB26309, sample SAMN06266103) | marine metagenome | isolation source: Algal blade | place: United Kingdom:Sidmouth, United...
TGAGTACTTAAAGAAAGGGGAATCACTGATTTTATTTCCTGAAGGCAGTAGAGGAAAACCTGGCGTATTATCTGAATTTAAAAAAGGCATTGCCGTACTGCTTAAGAAAAACCCTAACATTCCATTCGTACCATTGTACCTGGATGGATTTGGAAAGGTTTTGCCAAAAGATAAGTATATGATGCTGCCAATGAACTCCAAAGTAAAGATTGGCAAGCCTACCCTACCAAAGTTTGAAAATGTCGAATCAATTTTGGCAGAAGTAAAAAAAGCAATACTTGACTTGAGAGATAAGAAAGTATTTGGTAACAAACAATTTAAAAACTTCAAAAATAAAAAATATGGCTACGCCTAAAATATCAATGATCTTATTTTTAATAGCCGCTTTTCTCGGAGCCATCGGACAATATCTCTACAAGTCTGGTGCAGAAAAAGCAGGTGGGTCGATTTCAAGTTATTTACTTAACCCAAGATTACTCACTGGCGTTGTCTGCTACATTGGTGTCATGGTACTTTTTGTTGCAGCTTTTAAAAAAGGCGGCTCCCTTTCTGTGCTCTACCCAATTTATGCAAGCACCTTTATATGGGCGGCAATAATTGCCATGGTCATTTATGGCACACCTATAAAACCAATTAATGTTGGCGGTATGATCCTGCTAGTAGGCGGTATGTTTTTAATGGGAAAATAATTCCTTTTTTATTTTTTAACTTAAAATCACAAAACATGAAAAAGCTAAAATCTAAGTCAATCAGAACTTCAATAATATTATTACTATTTTTTCTAGGCCTAGCTTACACGAATTTAATTCAGGCCAAAGGAAATTTTAAAAAACCTGAAATTATCATTATCCATGATCAGTCAAAACCATTTGCGGAAAAGGAGGCCTTAATTATTTTGCCAGGATTGTCCGACAGCAAAAAAAGCAGAAGACATCAAAAGAAATATTTTCAACAAACGAAATATGATCTTTACATTCCAAACTTTGTAGACAAGGACTCCTTTGATAAAACAGTCTCTAATTTTACAGACTTTTTTGTAACCAACAATTTAAGTGCCTACAAAAAGGTTCATGTCTTTTCTTACATACTTGGTTCCTGGGTATTGAACACTCATATCCAAAAATATGGAAACCAAAATATTGCTACTATCATTTATGATAGAAGCCCTTTGCAAGAACTTGCTCCCAAAATGGCTGTAAATTATATCCCTACGATCATCAGATTGGTTAAAGGCCGGATAGTGAAACAGTTTTCTAAAGTTCCTTATCCTACTATCGAGCAAGCAGATATTAACATTGGCATATTTGTAGAGAACAAAGCGACCCCAATGATACGCTTTTTCAAAAAAACAGCCATGAGCTACGGCCCCATCCCTTGGAATAATCTAGATTTTAATCAAACCTATGATGATATGATCTACACGCCATTCAATCATGGAGAAATGTATACTTCCTTTGATTTTATCGGCCCGGATATTTTGAACTTCATTGAAAAGGGTGAATTTAGGAAGGAGGCGAAAAGGGTGGCTTATGAGTGGGATGTTTTTAAGGGGAAGTGATGACATTAAAAGAAATATTTAAACTTATAAATGATTATATACTTTAAAGTTAGAAGTCGAAGCAGTTAATCTTGAAAGTCGAAAATAAAGTGCAACATCGAAAGTTAGTGATTTTGACATTGTACTTTATTTTTCAATTTAACAGCTTTTACATTTTACCTTTCGATTAATGAATTTTTAACCCGCCCCTAAAAACGTCGCTAAATGAAGTTTTCAACTTCATTTAAATATTCATCTTATATTAGCCGCCAAAGCCGACGACCTATTCACGCATGCCGTTACATTCGTACGACTGCAAGTCGAACCAACAATTTTTTTTTAAAATTCAATCACCATAATCAGATCCTTCCCGCTCATAAATCCTACCAATCAAAACCGCCACAACAGTCCACACCGCCATGATCCCAGCTCCAACAGCAGCAACCATTGCCAAACCCAAACCAATTCCAGTTGTTAAAAATGTAAACAACCAGGCCATGATGACATCACCCCCACGATAAGCAACGATATCTATGACAGGCTTTGTTTTGAAACGATCTTCTCGGCTCACTTGAGTGAAAAGCATTTCTTTGGCTGGACGTGTTAAGCCATAGTTGCCAGCACGGCTAGCGATCCAGACTATAACTGCGATCAACCAAACTGGCGTCAAAGCGATCATCCCCATCCCAATGATCATTAAAAAAGGAATAGCGGCTAAGGCAAATGACATACCCAGCTTTGGTACGATACGTCCTGTGACAAAAAATGCAAGGACAAATGTGATTATATTGACTAAGGAATCCCGAAGACCGTAGATCGCGGTTCGATCTGCGCTGGCGAAATCCGCAAATAGATTCTTCTGAAAAAAGTATACAAAAGAACCCACACCTGTAAACAAAATAATAAAAACACCAATGCCTAATAAATATGGGTTGGTAAAGAATGCCTTGAAACCTTCAATTGGATTACCACCGATCTTCGTTCTTTCGCTTTCATTCACTAAATCCGCATTACCTAAACTAGTTTGCTTTTGATTGAATATAAAGCTGATTAATGGAATGACACAAAGCAGCATACCTGATGCGACCAACACCATTGGTCGCTCGCCAATCGTTTGCGAGAGTATTGCTGATAAAAGACCGCCCAGCGTAGCCCCTAAAGATGCTCCCGCCGCAAACACGGAAAATAAACGTGCTGCCTGTTCTTTATTAAAAGTATCGGCCATAAAACTCCAAAATACCGACACATGAAATAAAGCGTACACACTTATCCAAACATAAAACGATTTGTCAATTAGAACCGTGTCATTTGATGTCATGGTCAAAAAATAAAACACAACAAAACTTGCAGAAAAAAATAAGTAGATAATTGGAACCAGTTTTTCAAAGTCTACTTTCGAAACAAATACTCCATAAACTAGAACAATGAAAGTACTTATGAAAAAGTTTAGCGTCCACAGCCAACTCACCTCAGCATCGCTCCAGTCACTCGCCATGGAATCTCGCATAGGCCGCAATAAGAAGTAACCGGCCATTAATAAGAATATAAATAGAAAGGATGCAATAGTTGCTTTTGTCTCGTTATCTCGAACGTTGGTGGTGCGAAGCAAAAAACGACTGATTGGATTGTTCTTTTTATTATTAGATTCAGTCATAGATTTTTTTTCGTATATTTTTATTAGCAGTGTACATCGAGAACCTCAGAGAGGTCCCATTATATTAGCTCTGTCCATACCGAGTATCTCGACCCTGGAAGGGTTGCATTATGTTTTATTTACACTACAAAAAGCACAAGTGCTAATTTAATAATTGATATTTTAAAATCAAATGGTATTTTATTATATAAGGATCTCATTGTAAAGAGCAATTTATTTTCATTTACATGAATACTTCAACAATTGCTAATGTGAAATTATCCCTTCCAATTAATTTTTATTTACTTCAAATTTAATGCCTCCTAATAAAAATATCGAGTTTTTTATTCTTAAGCCGCCAGAGGCGGCGATGGCATTTAACGCGTGCCCCCGAGTCCTCGGGGGCAGCGAACAACGTAATTGATGAAGATCCAGAAAACCCTGGCACGCCGGGTCTTCCCGTTCTCACCTACAAAAATCAATTCAACATAACAGATCATCTAGGAAATGTACGATTGGTCTTTGAAGGATCAGGTGAAAACCTTCAATTTGTACAAGAAGAAAACTACTATCCTTTTGGTATGAAAAGAGAAGGATACGACCTGATTGAAACAGACTACTCCTTAGACAAACATACTCGTAACCAATACAATGGAATCGAAAAAACTGAAGATTTAGGAAAGCATCTTTCTTTGGCACATTATAGACTTCATGATGCTTCAGTGGCACGGTGGTTTCAGATTGATCCTGTTGCCACTAAGTATGGAGGGCAGTCACCTTATAATAGTATGTTTAATGATCCTGTGGCATTGAGTGATCCAATGGGAGATGATCCTGCGGGTATTATAATCGGTGCGGGAGTTGGTTTACTTGCAAGTGGTATCTATGTAGCTGCAAATGCTGGTAATTTAGAACCTGGTGAAGGTTCAGCAATTGTTCTTGGAGGGATAGTTGCCGGAGGGTTATTAGGAGCAGGGATTAGTGCCACAGGGGGTGATTTTGTCCAACCTTACAGTGGTGGGTATCGGCCAGGAAGACCTCATAATGGAGGCACCCAATCTTTTCTAGACTTTTGGATTCGAGATCTTTTGAGTGGCACTTTAACTAGAATTAGTGATGCTGGTGGGGATAAAACTGATTATGTTTTAAATAAATTAGGAGATACTTACTTAGGTTTGGATGTTTTGGAAGTTGCCCAATCTGATAGAATTGGGCTTGTAAGCATGCAAGGTACAATGTCTAGTCCTGGATCAAGAGTACACACTTTCCCTGAAAGTCAAGCAATTTTGGATGTTGGGGATCCACTTACAGATTTTGGGCCTTCTATTTTTAAATTTGCCTTTAAGTTATTATTTTCGAGTGTTAAGTCTTTAGTTGGCAGCGCTGTTAGGACGAGTAAACCTTTATATCACTATACAAGTGAAGCTGGATACAATGCTATTATGAAATCTAAATCCTTAAACCCATCAATAGGTTTAAAGAATGCAAGGCATGGTACTGGGCAGTATTTTACAGATATAGCACCAGGTGCATTTACAAGGGGACAGACTTCATATCGACTTTATGGTGTTCCGGGTAAGAAAATAAGCTTAACTCATTATATCAAGATAGAAACGTCTGGGTTAAATATAATTAAGAATAAGCCATATAATTTCTTGAACCCGTCAACTACACCATTGAATTTAAATGGAAGAATTTTAGGGGGTGGACAATCAATATTTAAATAAAATGAAGAAGGTTTTTATAAAGAGATATTGGGAAGAAGAAGATATTACCTTTTATATTGCATTCCTAAATGAAGATGCCGTAAAACAGATTGAAATATCTTCTGATGGTGTTTTTTTAACATCAGAGAAAGATCCTATAAACGGAAATTCAATGTTGTATGATCAAGATTTTTCAGATTTAGATTTAAGTGAGTTTCGTTTAATCTCGGAAGAAGAATTTATGAAAGTTTGGAACGATAAATAATAAGAATAAGAGCCTCAGGTAACTGGGGCTTTTTTATGCTTTAAAATTCTCTACAACAACAAGTTCAATATTAGGGAAGTCTTTCGCTATTTTGTTTATTGTTTTTTTTACATCTTCCCAATTAAGTCCACCCAAACCAGCTGCAATTTTAGGAAGTGCGATTTTTGTTACTTCCAATTCTGAAGCCATATTGAGCATGTTATTTAAAGATTGCTCAACCGCATGAAGTTCAGCTCTAGTCCTCCATGTTTTTTGAGTGCCTAAATTGAAGATGTAACCATTACCATAGTGATATTCAAAAACATCACCTAATACAAAATCATCTTGTTTACAGAGTATTTTATATTGTTTGTACATGTCTGGGTACATGTTCTTGAATTGAACAGCAATCCCTTTGCCCATTGCACCAGCACAATTACAACCATGAGCATAGCTTGTTATCCCTTCTAATTTAAATATGTTACCAAACTCAATATATTTAACCATGTGATAAAGTTATTTGTAAGCAAGTCGAGTTTTTACAGAAGCCAAGAGATTATCAATCGTGTACAAGATATGCGATTTATCGGCAACAAGCAGGGCAATAATATCATTGTGTCTTTTTAGCATCTCAGGGTCTTTTAATACATTTTTGGTCTCGCCAAGCAGGTAGCCCACTGTAGTATCAATCTGTTTTGCCAAGTTCATAGCTACATCAATACTTGGCTTCACCTCATCACCTTCGTACTTACATATTTCAATATAAGAAATATCCATCAACTTACCTAATTGCTGTTGTGAAAGCCCTTTAGCTTATCTGCATCCTCTAAATCGCTTACCAAAACTTGCCAAGATTGTATTGTTTAAAGAATAAAAATAGCTCTTAATACTCTATTTTGACAAATATACAAGACTTAAACACTACATAAAAATCTTAAAAATTTGTTGTTTAGTATTGATGAAGTACTGTTGCAATAGTGGCAGTCATTAAAAGAGCCTAAAACATTGCATCATCATTCCAATAAAAGATGAGAGAAGAAATATCACAAGTGTATAGGGTGAGACGATTACAATAATATTCTATACTTGATTTACCTTCTTCGCCGTCCGAAACAAACTCAACAAAACAAAAGTCCCCACCCCAACCACAATCCCTAAAATCGTCGCCAAACAAACCGCACCAACCAAGTACTGTACACCAAGTTCTTTCCAGGACTCTAAAGTAAGTTCCGACAAAACTAGTTCCGTATCATTGCTTAAAAAGTAGCCACCCACTCGATAGCTGGCATAAAGAACAAAAGGAATAAATGGAGGTAAACTGATCTGCCCTGCCAAAAGAGCGATGGCTTTGTTCAACTTAAAATAGGCGGCGAAGAAGACGATCAGTACCATCTGCCAACCCCACAAAGGAGCTACCCCGAAGAATACACCTAGCGCTGCACTAAGTGCAATTCTACCGTTCGTTTCTGTAGGGCCAAAAATATACTTGTGGACAAAGGCTTGTAGACCATCCTTTTGTATCTCTCGGACCAACATCCTCGGCCTGAAGAAAAGCAAAGCCATCGTGACAAAGACCGTGTTGAGAATGGAGATCCTCGTAAAATCTTTGAACGTTCTAAAATGAGAAACACGCTCGTCTTCGGGTGGATAGTATATCTCTATTGGGATGGCCTTTGTTGAGATGTCTTCCCATGCCGCACGAACCATTACCTCTATTTCAAATTCAAACTTTTTGGTTTTCCAATTGATGTCTTGGAGTAACCAAATGGGATAAGAGCGATATCCGGATTGTGTGTCTGGCAACTTTATTCCGGTGTTGACACGAAACCAAAAATTGGAAAACTTATTTCCAAAACTTGATTTGCCAGGAACGTTTTCGGCGTTCATATTTCTAGCGCCAATGATGATGGAGGATTCATCTTCCTCAATGGCATCCAAAAACTTTGGCAGGTCGGAAGCCATGTGCTGGCCATCAGAGTCGATACTGATTGCATGCTTGTATCCAAGGGAATGTGCTTTTCTAAATCCTGTCCTGAGTGCCTGCCCTTTACCTTGATTAGGTTTGTGTGTCTCTATCTTTAAATTTGAATAGCCAGCTAGTATGCTATTCGTTTGATCGGTTGAACCGTCGTTTATGATGATGACATTGTTTGTGTACGCCAACACAGCATCTATTACTTGCGCCAATGTACCATCATTATTATAGGTTGGTATAATAACACAAGCTTTTAGAGCATCAAATTTTGATTGGCTTTTGGTCATAAAATTTTGAAATTCAACTTGGCTTTCATGCAAACTTCTTCTTGTGACTTTAGGAGGGCTGTCACTTTTAAACCCGCCTCGTTCACTTGAAAGTTTATGCTAAAGTTAAGCAGCGTATCGGTATGTGGATCTACCATTTTCAAATACTTAATGTTTGAGGCAGCATCCAACTTTAGCATCATTCCCGTTTCTGCTGATAACAATTGTTCTACCATCTGTACTTGACAGACTCCTGGCAAAACAGGTTGAGAAGGAAAATGTCCTTTAAAAATATCATGATCAATATTTAGTTCGACATTCGCGTCAAGCTTATGCTGAGCTTTGTCCAAATTCTTATTGACGATAGTATACAAGGCAGCCATTTAAACATTTTTCGTTTCTAAATAAGGTTCACATTTTATAAGCTTGTCTAAAGGAACAACTTTATATGATCTTTCTTCTAATAGATCTAATATTTTTGGCAACAAAGTTTTATAAATGGGTAAGACGTCATGAAGCAATATGATCGATCCTGGTTCTAGGCCATCTTTTATTCGCTGCAAGATCTTTTCTTCGTCTTTGTAATAAGTATCAAAAGTTCTAATATTCCAACCAATGGTTTTTATTTTCATTATAGACAATGCCCAGCCTATTGCTGGAGTGGTCACGCCAAAAGGTGGTCTAAAATAATCTGTACGCTTACCTATTATCGTTTCAATGAGATCTGTGGTTTTATTCAGATCTCTTCTCACTAAAAAGGAGGGGATGAAGGTCAGGATGGTTTGATGCACAAAAGAATGGTTGCCAATAATATGACCTTCGGAATCTATTCTTTTGACAAGAACCTCTGAGGCTTCGATTTTTTTACCTATCAAAAAAAAAGTTGCCTTGACGTTTCTCTCTTTAAGTATATCTAAAACAACTGGGGTGCAACTAGGATCTGGTCCATCATCAAAAGTTAGAGCAACCACCTTATCCTCTGTGTTTCCCTTATGGTATGCTTTGACATAAAAGTCAAGGTCAAAATTGAGAGAAGCATACGTGAGCCAAGCTACATAGGCTGCACTTAGGATGAGCATCGGCCATAAACCAAAATAGCTTTGCACAAAATACAAAGCAATCATCGCAAGGACGTATAACAATAAAGTAGGTCTATGCATTAACATCTTGCAAAAGTAACAAGGAGTGATTAGAGTTGTTGTAGCAATTATAAACCAAAACATTCTTTAGTCTTGGTTTGTCATTTTTGTTGAGTTTAAGTACCTCAGGGATATTTTGCTTGCCGAGGATCTGTGCCGCTGTCCACATACCAAATGCTGAAGCCGTTTTATATTCTCCACATAAATGTTTGAAAGCAGTAAGTTGTATTTCTTGAAAATACTTCTCTTTCAAGTCATCATATAATTTATCCTGAGCCGGATCTCCATTCACACCTAGTACCACGACATCCAGATCCTCAAAAGCTATATCAGAGTCATTTAACAAAGAGGCCATTTCTGCGTGAATGGCTTCAATAGATTTTGGCTTGAACAAAATTTTCATGCCCTTGATCTTGGCATAAGACTTAGGCGTAGGCTCTTTCGATAGCAAGAAAAAACTTGCGCCCTCCCCTGCAATGGTACCCGACTGTTTATCCGAAAACAGATCGAGTTGATTGATCTGTTCTTTTCGCCACATCTTCATCCTATTTGTGATCGTCAAATAAGTTTCTGTCAATTCATCCAATCCGCCAACCAGCACATTCTTTGCACCTTCCTCTATCAACATCACACCATCTAATAGCGCAGACTCAAAGGAAGCACCCCGATGTACATAAGTAAAATTATAATTTTCGCAATTGAGCATTAAGGCGATCTGTCCACTCAACGTATTGTGCGTTGACTGCATGAATTTTGTTGGAGACAATACACCTTCGTCGTTGCCATAGATATCGATCAGAAATTTCTCCGTATCCTTTTGACAACCCAAACCAGTTCCTGTAAGTATCGCATCAAGATCTTCTACATTCGCGTCAAGCAAACACTGCTGAGCAGCATAAATACCAAACTTGATCAACCTTGACATACGCCTCAAATTTGCTTTTTGCAAAATTGCTTTGTAATCTGGATCTATACACCAAAAGGAAACGCCTTCTTTATTGATGGGCTCTTCTAAAAAAACCTTGCTATCTGTGGTTACTTGCGGAGATACATTTCCCAAACCATTTATGTAAATATTCATAGGCTGATTTTACTACAGTTTAGAAATGATCAATGCCGAACAATTTCCTCCAAAGCCAAAAGAGTTGGAAAGTATGTGGTTGATGTTTACATCGTGAATCAATTCTTTAACTGGTTGAATGTTTACTTCTTCCATGGTTTGAGAAAAATTCAAATTCGGTGCGATAAAATTGTGCTTTAATGAAAGAATAGAAATAACCGCTTCGATCGATCCAGCAGCTGCGAGGGTGTGCCCCGTAAAACTTTTGGTTGATCCTATTTTAGGAAATCGTTCTTTAAATAAAGTTGTCAGTGCATTACCTTCAGAAAGATCATTTATATAAGTTGCCGTTCCGTGTGCATTCACATAATCTATGTCATTCAAGTTAAGTGCACTGGTTTTTATGGCTAGTCTCATGGCTCCCAATGCACCTTTGCCTTCCGGCGAAGAGGCGGTTTGATGGTAAGCATCATTTGAGTTACCATACCCAGTCAACTCACAGATCGGATTATATTTTCTTTGACGAATGGATTTCTCAGATTCAAGTAGGACGAATGCTGCTCCCTCTCCAAGATTTAATCCTTTTCGATTTTGATCGAATGGCTTGCAGTGTCCTGGATCTAAAATTTTAAGTGCGTTAAATCCATTTAAGGTATATCTGGTCAAAGCATCTGTTCCTCCGACCAAAACCCTATCCAATAAATTGTGCTTGATCATTCTTGCCCCCATCATCATAGAATTGGCGGACGAAGAACAAGCCGTACTTATCGTGGAAACAAAATGATAAATGCCTAGGTCATCGGCTATATTTTCTGTGCTATCCCCACAGTCATGTTTTGAGATGTGCCTTAATTTCCCTTTAGTGGGATCTTTTAAAAATTCTCTGTAGAAATCTTCGCTCTGATCAATGCCTCCCACCGTTGTGGCTGATATCAACCCAGTTCTCAATCCATCTTTTAAGTCCACACCTGAATTTCTCAAAGCCTCTCTTGCTGCAATGGTACCCAATAAAGTGGTTCTGCTATGACTGTCCTTGGTCGGTAGATTTAATCGTTGACTTAGCGTCTCATTGCTCGCCTTGACTTCTCCAACTGGTATCTTACCTCTGTGCTTGGTCTCCAAAAACTCGATGGCTTTTATACCATGCCTAGTCTCTAGCAATGAAGCTAGAGAATCCTCTATATTGTCTCCAATACTTGAGATCATGCCTATACCAGATATGAAGATTTTTTTACTCATACTTTATGAGCGGAAATATGCTCCGCAATTGAACGTATCGATTTAAATATTTTTTTTCCGTCTTCTTGATTTAAAACCTTTATACCATGTTCTCTTTCTAGTAAAACGATTATTTCCAATGCATCAATGGAGTCCAATCCCAGTTTGGATCCAAACAATGGTTCATCTGAATCTAAATCAGATGGTTCTAGATCTTCCAAATTTAGTTGGTCGATCAACTGAATTTTTAGTTTTTCTATTATTTCTTCCATTTCTAGCTTTTTAACCTTTGATATATGTTGATCAAATTTTTTTCATTAAATGCTATCGCTTGGTTATCGGTGTTATTTTCCACCAAACATAGCATCACTTCCGGTTCATCTTTGTAAAAATCAATCCAACCTACAATAGCCGATTCAATGAGTTTTTCGCTGTACAGCAAATTTACATATTTACTTACAAAAGTAGCGTCCAAATTGTCAGACACCCACATACTTTGCTCTCCCTTGATCTTATGTCTAATGCAAAGCTCTCCCATCATTATATTTGGTAGCGTATAAACAAAAAGCGCAGGATTGGCTTGAAACTCATCTTCTCCAAACGTCTTTGAATAATAGGCCTCATCAGTTTCCAAAGAAGAGGCTTTATTCGAAATAAAAAGTCCGATCTTTTCTTCCTCACAATTAAAAGTATGCGCACCCAATAAAAGTTCTGAACTCAAAAAGGCTGTTTTCGAAAGATTATCCATTTTATAAAATTTTGGATAATCCACTTCCAACGATTGGTACAATTTTTTAGAAATCTCTTTAAAGTTAGCCCCCTCCTCAATCTTAGTTGCTTTTTCATTGTTTAAAAAAAAGCTGCCGTCTCGCAATGTGATATGTTTGGTTATACTAAACATCATTCCTTTTTTTAAACAAGATCGCTGCATTGCATCCTCCAAATCCGGAGGCCGTTTTCAATGCCCAGTTTAAATTTTCTTTTTCTACATGTTTTGATAATACATTTATTTCTTCTGATGTTCCGCTTTCAGAAAATCCTTTGGAAGCAAACAATGTATTTCTCAAAAGACTGTGGTAGGTCAATATGGATTCTAAAATTCCAGCTGCTCCTAACGTATGCCCAAAATATCCTTTAAAACTATTTATAGGTGTTCGATTTAAATCGAAATTACTTATTGCTTTTGCTTCCATTTCATCATTATACAAGGTCCCTGTACCATGCGCGGAAATAAAATCTATTTTATCTTTTTGAAAACCCTCAACTTGGCCAAAAGAGCTTTTGATCACTGAGATCATACCCGCTCCCGTTCGTGATGGTCCACTGATGTGGTTTGCATCATTGCTACTTGCTCCACCATGAACCTGTATGGGCAATTCACTTTTAGTTTCTGTGCTCAAGATGATACAGCTTGCCGCTTCTCCCAAGTTGATTCCAGTTCTGTTTTTATCGAAAGGCTTACATGGATCTGGACTCATTGCTTTTAAGGCGTAAAACCCCGACAGGGTAAAATCAGAAATCAAATCTGCCCCTAACACAACTATATGTTTGTAGTCCCCGATGCTAAGCAATCTTTTAGCGGTAATAATTGCTAGCACTCCAGAAATACATGCATTTGAAATCACAACTGGCTTGTTAGCATTGTTAAAATGTTTGCTGATGCGACTTGCAAAATGGTACAAATATTTACCTTTTATATTTTTGTCATTTTCCTTAAGCAGATCAATATTCCCTTTTGTCGTGGATATAATAAATCCAACTTCCGAGCTAGAAAGATCAAGGGCTGTCTCATTAATGGCTTGAGAGATAGAAGCGATACACATACTTTCTAGACAAGTATAGGAGGAGTCAATTTTATGATCTTCCGAAGCTTTAGCGAACTGATCGTCAGATATCTTTGCACCACAATAATCGAAAGGTAATTTATCCGTAGCAGCATGTCTTTTAATCCCAGAGTCACCTTTGAGTATAGCTTCAATATTAGAAGCAGTACTACCACCTAATGGGCTGAAAATATTATCTGCAACGATGCTAATGGTATTCATGAACTAGCGGGAAAGTCCGTTATTTTTTTTCCAATCAATAAAAAATTCTGGTTGGTACAACTCTAACTCTTGCGTTTTGGCATGTAGAAAAACTTGTACCGAGCGCCCTTTGGCAACTAAAACATTATCGCCTTTCGTGATCTGATAATCAAAAATGATCTTCGCTGCTGGAGAATCTACAAAGGTTGTTTTAACCGTCGCTACATCGCCAAAAGTTAAAGGCGCTTTGTGAGCGCAATTGAATTCAACAATAGGCGTAGTGAATCCTTCCTTAAAAACATCAAGGTAGCCTAAGTTGAATTTTGCTCCAAAGGCCTGTCTACCGTCCTCAAAGTAGTTGACATAATGCCCATGCCAGACGATCTTTAAGGCATCCACTTCATTGAAGCGGACTCTTACCTCCGTTTCACATTCTAATTTTAGATCTGGTAGTTTATTCACTTTTGTCTGACTTAGTATACAAATTTACTTTTTTAATCTAAGATGGCTCCATCAGGAAGATCTTCATTTCGCAAGAAGCGATTACAATTCCTTTGCAGCTGATACTCCCTTCTATGATCTTCACATTCATGACCTCATTGACTTCTTCTATTGTGGTGGTCAATTCATCTCCAATCATTGGCCAAGATTTAATTTGAAGCTTCTTAATACTACCTATAAATCCAACCTTGACAGGAAGTTTGTTCTTCTTAAAATGATAGCCCGCGGAGGCAGCCGCGGTTTGAGCGATATTTTCTATTAAACCAGGCGAATCAAGCCGCTCCTCTTTCAAAAAGATGTTATCTTCTCTGATTTTGAAACCAGCTGTAGCAGACTTTAAGCTGGCCTTTGTCAAGGTATCAACCATAACCATAGGTGGCCTCTGAGGTATGTAATCTAATATATTTTCTTTCTTAACTAATGGTTCCATCTTCTTTTTGCCAAAATTGATAATAGTTAAACCACTGTTTTGGATATTGGTTCAGCATTATTTCCAACCGCTCAACATACCCATTTATGATATCTTCAACTTTATTTTCTACGTTTTTACCTCTGAAGGCAAAAAAATCATACTTGTGCTTTCCCGATTTTATAGCAAATACATAACAAAAAGGAACTTGAAATTTATTTACTAGCTTAAAAGGACCTAACGGAAATTTTGCTTTTTGACCAACAAAATCTACTTCTATTGTTTTTGACCCTTCATGAAATCTATCCCCATGCAAACAAACAATTTCGCTATTTTTGATGGCTTTATTAATTGCTATTAAGTGGGAAAAATCATTAGAGTATGGGATGATGTTGAACTTCTTTAGTTTTTCCTGAGATTTCAACATTTTTTTGATGTTCTGGTGTTCATTATCAAAAAGAACAATGTTGACTGGGGTATTCAATTTTTCTAGAAAATGCCCTGCGATCTCCCAATTGCCTAAATGAGCGCTGAGCAAAAATACGCCTTTCCCAGTTTCTACAGCTTCATACAAATTTTCAAGTCCTGTTGAATTGGTCTCAAACCGATCCTTCATTCCGGCCAATACTGCTACCTTATCCAATATCGACTGTCCAAAAACGTAGTAGCTTTGGTAGATGTTTACAACAGCATTAGGCACAGATCTTTTCATGATCTTCCTAAAAAAGTAATAATTTGCTTTCGTAGATTTAAAGCTGAAGATCAGAAAGTAAAAGGCTACAAAGATAAGAATGAAATAGGTGAAGCCTAAACCTAGTTTTTTTAAAAAGAAAAAGAAAATACGATAACCTAGGACCCCACCTCTAGTTTTGCCATCCCAAGCCTGCTCGTTTTTCATTATGAATTGACTCTTCCTTCTATGAAGTCATAAAATTGCTTAAAGGTAGAGATACCTTTGAAGTCTTCCGCTGTTGGTTTAAATCCAAAATTAGATTCGATAATAACCACTAGATCAACAAAATCAAGGCTATCCAACTCTAAGGTCTCGATTAAATTTGCATCATCTATAATCACAGATGAATCCACTTCAAATTCATCCGCAAGGAAATCTTTAACCGTTGATACTATTTCAGTGTATTCCATTACCACGGGAACTATTTTTTGATTTTTTTAAGGATTAAGCTTGAATTTGTTCCTCCAAACCCAAAAGAATTGGAAAGAAACGTATCAATGTTCAAATCTATCTTTTTTTCTGCAATTTTCAACTTTGCAGACGCTTCATCTGGGTTTTCAAAGTTAATATTTGGAGCAATAAATGAGTTTTCCATCATTAATAGGCTATAAATGATCTCACTAGCCCCCGCCATCCAACATTCATGTCCTGTCATTGATTTTGTTGAACTCACCCAAGGGATGTCATTTCCAAAGATCCCAAACAAGGATTCTGCCTCACTTTTATCCCCCACAGGCGTGGAAGTTGCATGCGCATTGATGTAATCGATCTCTTTTATGGATACACCCGCATCTTTGATCGATCGTGCCAATGACTTCATTGGCCCATCAATACTTGGCTTAGAAATATGTGCCCCATTCGATGAAAATCCATACCCTATCACCTCTGCTAAGATTGGTGCACCTCTTTTTATTGCCGACTCGTACGATTCAAGAATTACGGTAGCTGCTCCTCCAGAAGGCACTAATCCATCTCTGTCTCTATCAAAAGGTCGCGATGCTTTGGTAGGATCTGATTCCATAATAGAAAATGCGCTTAAACCATCAAAACTACCCATGGCAAACTTGTTGATCTCCTGAGCTCCACCACAAATTACACAATCTTGCAAACCGTTTTTGATCAACACATAAGCTAGACCTATAGAGTGAGATCCAGAAGCACAAGCAGCGCTGACTGTAAAGTTTATTCCAGTAACTTTAAATATAGTCGACAAGTTCATGGTGACCGTAGAGTTCATCGCTTGAAAGATGGCTCCTGATCCAAGTAAGGTTGTATCCTTTTTTTCTCTGATCTTATCTACAGATTTTATTACGGCTTTCGCCGAACTATCATTTCCGTAAATAAGGCCAACTTCATTTTTTGACATATAGTCTTCATCCAATTTGCTCATTGCCAATGCATCGACCGTTGCCAAATATGCATACTCTCCTTCTTCCGCCAGTCCGACCCGCTGTCTTCTATGTAGTTTCCCTTTTAGTTCTGGCTTTTTAACAAATCCAGTGAGACCAGACCTAAAGCCAAATTCCTTTCTTTCTTCATCAACTCTGATACCAGATTTGCCTTGATACAAAGAATCTCTTACTTCGTCCAAGGTTGTTCCTAGACAAGAATAAATCCCCATACCTGTAATTACTACTCTTTGCATAATCTAGTACAAATATTAAGTGTGCAATCCTCCGTTGACAGAAATAACTTCGCCAGTAATGTAACTAGCATCTTTGGTGCTTAAAAATTCAACTACTGCTGCGACCTCGTCTGCTTTCCCAAATCTTCGCATTGGAATATATCCCTTCCATTTATCTTCATCAATATCATCTATCATCTCCGTTTTAATAAAACCAGGAGCGACACAATTTACAGTAATATTCTTTCTGCTGATCTCTTGTGCCAGGGATTTTGTTGCGGCAATTATACCAGCTTTTGCGGCAGCATAATTCGTCTGCCCTGCCATCCCTTTAATTCCCGACAAGGAAACAATATTGATAATACGTCCATATTTTTTGCGAATCATTCTATTCATGACGGCTTTTGTCACAACATAAAATCCACCCAAGTGAATATCCAAAACCGAATCCCACTGTTCATCTGTCATGAAGGCTAAGATATTATCATCCCTTACGCCTGCATTATTTACTAATATTTCTAAAAAATGTTCTTCAGATTCTTTTTGCCACCCATCAAGTGCTTCTCTGGTTTGCTCTTTGTTCGATACATCAAAAGGCATAAGTGTTGCTTGGCCACCTGCTTCTTCAACTAATTTCTTCGCCTCCAAAGCACTGGCTTCATTTGATCTGTAATTGATCAAGATATGGTGCCCTTGCTTAGCCAATCGTATGGCGATCGCTCTTCCTATCCCACGTGATCCTCCTGTTATTAATGCAAAACCCATTCTTTAGTTTAAGTATATGTTTAAATACATGTTTTTTTAGCTTTGGTTGCTTACCAGTTCAGTATATCATTGTATGGCAGCTCTTTCAACTTGGCTACCATGGATTTTAATGATTCTGATGCTGGTTTATCTTCAATAATTTTTTTATGCGTCTTTCTTATATCCTGGTAGATCGCTGATGTAGCACTTGACAGTTTTGATTGAATCTCTAGTGCATCAACCGCCTGAGTAGCTGAAAGTAACCCAACAGATAAAACCTCAAAAGTGTTCATAATAACTCTCGAAGAAATAAGCGCTGAGTTGGTCCCCATGGATACGATGTCTTGATTATCATTGTTGGTCGAAATGCTATGCACATACATTGGATTGCTCAGCATTTGATTCTCTGCGGTGGTGGAAGTTGCAGTAAACTGCATTCCTTGCATACCAAAGTTCAAGCCGAGTGTTCCCAAGTTGATAAATGGAGGTAATTTGCCATTGATTTTTTCATTCAACAAAAAGTTGATCTGCCTTTCTACCAACATGCACAATTTGGTAATGGCAATTTTCAATTTATCCATTTCTAGTGAGACATAGTCGCCGTGGAAATTTCCTCCATGAAAAACATTGCCTTTTTTGTGATCCACAATAGGATTGTCATTTGCGGAATTCAATTCACTGATCAAGGTGGTCTCTGCTTCCAAAATGGTTTTGTAGATCGGCCCTAATATTTGTGGTACACATCTGATTGAATAAAATTCCTGAAGCTTATTTTTTAAAACACCATTTTGACCTTCATTCTTCGCAAGGTCCTCATAGCGCTCTTTTGTGCATTTACTATCAGACAAGATCTTACGTAAATAACCTGCAATCTGACTTTGAGATTTATGCTTCTTAGCGTTGTTTAATGCTTCTGCGTGATGGTCATCATAAGCTGAAGTTATCTCATTCATAAACCCGCAAAGAATTAGGCTCCAGTGCAATAGTTTTTTTGCAGATAAGATATTAGTCAATCCAATGCCAGTCATGGCAGAAGTACCATTGATCAAAGCTAAGCCTTCTCTCAAGTGCATCTTTAATGGAGTAATATTATTCTTTTCAAAAACAGTGGATGCTGATAGTTCGACTCCTCCATTAAGGATATTTCCTTCTCCAATTAGATTCAAAGCCAGATGAGCCAATTGTACAAGGTCTCCACTTGCTCCTACGCCACCATGTTCTGGTATGCAAGGCGTGACTTTAAGGTTTAAAAAATTGGCAAGGGCTTTTATGGTATCTGGATGAATGCCAGAACACGCCTGACACATGCTTACCAACCGTGCATAAACGGTAGCACGTGCATGTATTGGCGAAATCCAATTGCCTGTCCCTGAGGCATGGCTTCTGATCAAATTATATTGGAGTCGTTCAAGATCCTTTGGAGGGATGATATACTGAGCCATAGGTCCAAAACCAGTATTGACCCCATAAATGATCTTATCCTTAGAAAAGTCTAAAAGAAACTTGTGATTCGACAAGACTTCATCAATGCAGGTATCAGATATAAGTACCTCTTCCATCTGGAAGACCACCTTATAAAACATCTCTAAACCTACTTCTGCAGCTTCTATTTTTGCGATCGTATTAATTATTTTCTTGGTTTTATTTAATCGTAAAATTAAGCAAATAGCCTAAGAAAATGATGATAAACCCGTTAATGGTTTTTTAAAAGTAGGATTAAAGTGTTGCAAGAATTAACAGAAATGCTTTAAACAAAGAAAAGTTGTTAATATTACTTGAATTTCTCCTCGTTTTCATATTCAATTTCTGGCCTATATCCAGCAAATGGTATCTTAAGTAACGCCCATATATTTCCAACTTCAGGGTCATTCATGTGGGTATCCAGCCCGTATTTCAAGTGTTTGTTGTCTACTTTTTTGAAAGTGCCAAACATCCTATCCCAAAAGGAAAAGATATTTCCATAATTGCTGTCGGAGTAAGGTTGTCTGTAATGATGGTGTACTCTGTGCATGTTAGGTGTACAAATAACCAACATTAGTATATCATCCAAGAATTTTGGCATTTTTATATTGGAGTGATTGAACTGACTCAAGAAAGCAGACATTGCCTGATAGATCATCAACATCCAAACTGGTGCGCCAACTATCCAAACTGCCAAACAAGTGAACCCAAAACGCAAAACAGATTCTCCAGGATGATGTCTGTTGGCCGTGCTCGCATCAACGGTGGTATCGGTGTGGTGTATGATATGAAACTGCCATAACCACTTTGTTTTGTGAAATACAAAATGAGCCAACCAAGCTGATATCAAATCCATCAATAATATACCTGAGAAAGCGTAGATCCCAAGGGGGAGGTCAAATAGATTTAGCAAGCCAATGTCATTATTGGTAACATAAACACAAGAAGAAATTAAAAGAAAAGCAAGAACGAAATTGACTAGTATGGTAGTAAATGTGAAAAACAAATTTAAACCAAGATGTTTCCATTTACTGTTCTTAAATTGAAACAACGGCACGCCTGATTCGAGCAATAAAAATAATGTCAACCCTCCAAACAAGATCAAAGATCTATGTCCAGAAGAGATGTTTTCAAAGTACTGGATGATTTGATCCATTTCCGATTTTTTTGAAGTTATGGATTTTGAACTTTTATAACTTTATGTCTAGAGATTCCTTTATTTGTTTTAAACACCAAAATATAAATCCCACTTTCTTTTGGCAACGTAACCATACCTGTGGTTAGATCATTAATTTTTTCAACCATTTTTCCTGCCGAATTTAGTATGGTAGCTTCTGAAATTTGAAGTGATTCTTCACTTGAAATATTTAGTCTTCCATCTATATTGGGATTTGGATATACAGTTAATATTTGTGCTAAGTCAGCTTCTGAAACTGAAACTGGTGAAACGAATATACTATCAACACTTGCGGAAGCAATTAATACTGGAGAAAGATCCGCAGACTCATACATACTTCTGAACACTTCAATCTCAGGCGTAGATTCTTCAAACATCGGTGCCATCCATTTTGGAGGTAAAGCCTGGTAAAACATCTTAGCTTCAACTTTGATCAATCCTTCATATCCATTTATCGGAAAATGGTACCTGATCTTATCTCCTCCTGTACCCTGCTGGCCATTACTTTTATTAAAATTTGGATCTGTCAAAGCAGCTCCATAGATCCTGGTCGTATCATAGGCAGCATGGGTCGTAGTAAAACCCAATGGAGCCAGTCTATTATCTTTTAAAGCTTGATGGGATCTCTCCAATACCGTTGTAAACTCCCCGTTAACATCTCCAAGTACCAATTCGTAGATCTGAACTTGATCTTCGCTGTTGATCATATCAAAGTGAGGCTCTGTCTCTTCCGTTTGTCCCTTTACCTCATAGTCTTCTTGAATTACACCACTTTGAAACAGCGTATCCCCTTCTTCCATAGTTGTTGCAACAAATTCTAGGTAAGCCCTTCTGGCTGGATAACCAGAAGGAAATTTATGTCCTGCCCTATTGATGATATCGATTAAAAAATAGGCGGAATCAACATCTTGGTTTAACATTTCCAAATTAAAATCGACAGATCTTTCTTGTAAGAGGGTGAATGTATTTGCGATGGTATTATCAAATTGTTCGTCTGTAGCTGTGATGTTTAGCGCTTCTTTGTTTTCTTTCATGAGCTGCAGCATCGTTGTATTTCCTCCTACCAATTCATGCAGGGCGAAAGGGCTTCTTCCTTGCAAAAAAGAGTAGTTTGAGGAGATCACAACCGTGTCCATTATTCTAGGCATGTGACATTCTTGACAAGAAGCTCTGTCTATGCCTTTATCAGCGCCATAAGCTGAGTTCAACCATTCATGGTAAGTTGCTTGTTCTACAAATTGCTCCCCGGTATAATTACCGTCCAAGTCTACTGAATTTGTCAGCAAGGTATGACAAGAAGCACAGAGACCTGCATCGTTTATGTGCTCACTATAAACAGGTTCAAATCCTACAAAATTTTCCATTGGTTGAACAAAAGGAAAATCATAAGGCCCAAACATGACCCTTGATGTATCAAAATTTATCTCTCCAGAGAATACCTTTCCAAGGTCTTTGTCACTCATTGTATGACAAGTAGAACAAGAGACTCCATCCATGGCAACTGTATCTTCAAGCATCTCTGCAATGCTATAATGTGCGGCACCTCGTAGTATCGCCGTGTAATGTCCATTAGGTGCATGACATGAAGTACATTTGGTTTCAAGATCTACAGAATGTTGTGGATTGACCAAAATCTCATGGCTGACTTTGGCCCTCCAAAAAGGATCTTTTGCCGAATTAGCCATCATCGTAGCTTGCCAATTGTCAACGACATTTACATCATTGCCATCTGCATCTACCATTGCGTTCATTTGCAGATCAGAGCCATGACATCCAACACAATGGAATACGGTCGGAAACAAAACTGTTGAATCTACTGGCCCAGAAAACAGATGATTTCGGAAATATTCTATTTCAGAGGTGGTATGAAAACTCTTATTTCCTTGAACGGGTAAGGACGAGAAAATTACTACGGCCAAAAAAACAAAAACTACAAAAAGGTAATTTCTTGAAAATCGCTTCATAGACCTCAAAATAAATATTTGATGGCAGAAAATCTCAGAAAAATAGATTTAGGGAAAAAGATGTCCAAAAAAGTAAGGAACCATCTCCTCGAAAGGAAATGATTCCTACCACCTATCCGAAACAAATTTTTTGGTTCAAATTGTTTGGACAACAAATAAAAAACCATGCAACAGGTTTTATTCTTATGATTAATCTTTAGTATCGATTTTTATGAGGAAATAGGCCAATTATAATCCCTGGCTGGGGCAATCAATCTAATTTGTAGGTGCTTTCAATAATAGAAATATAGATTGTAATAACAACATATATATATTATTGATTCATATGATAATCCAATATACGTTACTTATTCCATAAAAGAAAGTGCTAAAATTAAAAAAATAACAAATTGTACACGTAAAAGTCAGTGATTTGACGTTTAGACTTGATAGGAAATCGGGTCGGTGAGATTTAACTCTGCAAATCCTTTTTTTCTCAAAAGACAAGAATCACATTTCCCACAAGAGACACCTTCATTGTTTGGATCATAGCAAGTGAATGTTTTGCTGTAATCTACCCCAATGTCAAGGCCTAATTGGATAATTTCGGATTTTTTTAGCTTTAGAAGTGGTGTATTTATTTTTAATCTGGTTTCACCTTCAACACCTGATTTGGTAGCTAGATTTGCCATATTTTCATAAGCCGCAATGTATTCCGGTCTACAATCAGGATAACCGGAATAATCGACTGCATTTACACCGATAAATATGTCACAAGCAGAAATAACTTCGGCGTAAGCCAAAGCAAAAGATAAAAATATGGTATTTCGAGCTGGAACATAGGTAATTGGTATCTCCTTATCCATTTCCTGCATAGACCTATCCTTAGGAACATCCATCTCTGAGGTAAGTGCAGAGCCTCCAAAAGCGCGAAGATCAATCTCTATGACTTTATGCTCTGTCACGGAGTAAAAAGAAGCTATATTTTGTGCACAGGCGAGTTCTGTTTTATGCCTTTGCCCATAAGAAAATGAAATTGTATGACAATCAAAGCCTTTATCAATGGCGAAGGCCAATAAAGTTGTAGAATCTAAGCCACCACTGAGTAAAACAACTGCTTTTTTCTTTATCATAGAACCAGAATAAATTTTTCGAATGCAAGTTTAGTGATAAATATGATTATTGTAAATTTGCTTGAAAGATTTTTGAACGAATCACCGTATTTTTGGTTTAGGTGATGTAAAATAAATATAATGTCAGAATTTGAGTTATTAGGTAAAAGTCAAAATGATCCACCTGCATCTCCTGCTGAAGCAATAATAGATGTGTTTGAAAATAAACACCAGACTAGAGACTATCTGGTTGAATTCCATTGTGGTGATTTTACTTCAATGTGTCCGATCACACAGCAATCTGATTTTGCTGAGGTAGAAATTCAATATATCCCTGATCAAAATTGTATCGAAACCAAATCATTAAAATACTACCTTCAATCTTTTAGGAGTCAAAAGATGTTTAATGAAGAAATAGTAAATAAAATATTAAATGATCTTTCGCAAGCATGCAAACCTAAATGGATGCTTGTGGTAGGTTCATTTGCCCCTAGAGGCGGAATTAGCTTGACGACCACAGCCGAATATCCTGAATTGATCAGAAAGGAATAATTTTGTTCATTTTTCGTTAACTTTGAATATCAAAACCATAGAAATACATCAAATTATGAAATATCAAATTAAAAATTTTTTCTTTTTAGGTTTAATTCTGCTAGTAAGTTCCTGCGTTAGCAAAAAAGAATACATGGCGCTACAAACTGAATTGACAGTTGCCAATAAAGATCTTGGGGATTGTGATCAAAAGTTAAGTGTCTATTTAAAGAAACTAGATAAATGCGAAACTGATAAAAATGGATTATCAGCAGATCTAAAATCAGCACAGAACACTTTAAAACTAAGAGAAGAACAGATACAGGATTTTAAAGAGCAAATTGGGGACATCAGAACACAAAGAGACAAACAAGTAGAGCAGGTAGGTGACTTAACAGTCCTATCTCAATCTGCAAGTGAAAATATAAAAGAAACACTTTCTCAACTAGAGGGAAAAGATAAATATATCCTCCTTTTGCAACAAGCAAAAACCAAAGCAGATTCTATCAATCTTGCACTTGCTGTAAATTTAAAAGGCGTATTGAATGAAGGTATTGCTGATAGAGACGTTGAAGTAAAAGTTGACAAGACTGTTGTCTTCATCAACTTATCTGACAAGATGCTTTATTCTTCTGGAAGTTCAAACATCACACCTAGAGCTAACGAAGTTTTAGGCAAGATTGCACAGATCATAAAATCCAGACCTGACATGGAAGTTATGGTAGAAGGATACACGGATAATATTCCAATCAAAGATTCCTGCAATAAGGACAACTGGGATCTCAGTGTAAGAAGAGCAACTTCTGTGGTAAGAGTATTGCAGACCAACTTTGGTATTGACCCAAATAGGTTAATTGCTGCGGGAAGAGGAGAATTTAATACGCTTGCCTCTAATGACGATCCTGCGGGTAGATCAATAAATAGAAGGACAAGGATTATTATTCTTCCTAAACTTAATCAGTTTTATGATCTTTTGAATCCAGATATGGTGCCTAAGAAATAATTTTTTGATTAAGTGAACGGTAGAAATTGGTAGGCAGATAATGAAAAAGTTTCTAAAAAGAACGACAATGGGTTATGATCCATTGTCGTTTTTTTATTAAAGAGTAGTTCTAAATTTCTCTACACGCGCTTTCTTTTTGCTTTTATTAGCGCTGCTTTTCGTGATTTTATAGCTTTAGTAAATAAGGCTAGAAAAAAGGGCTAGCAGCCAGAGGTTCTTTTTATATAGATACCCAATAAAATAAACCCCGCCTAGGCTACCAGTCTTACTTTTAGATCACCACCATGAACAAAAACCCAAAAAAAACGGTTTCCTTCTAAACTTATAAAATGAGAAACTATTTAATAATCGGAGGATCATCAGGTATTGGAAAAGAACTTGTAAACATACTCAAAGAACAAGATCAGCAAGTTACTGCTACCTACAATAACAACATTATTGAAGATCAGCAAAATGTCAAAAGCATCAAATTTGATGTGATGGAGGATGAGCTTGACCTAGAGGCATTGCCAGAAGAAATTCATGGCCTTGCTTACTGTCCAGGGAGTATAAACCTGAAACCATTTCATAGATTTAAGGATGAAGATTTTATAGAGGACTTTAAACTACAGGTTTCTGGAGCGATTAAGATAATCCGTACGCTACTGCCTCGCTTAAAAAAATCCGGAGATTCTTCAATTGTTTTATTTTCTACGATCGCCGTGCAGCGCGGATTTAATTTTCACGCTCAAGTTTCTGTTTCGAAGGGAGCTGTGGAGGGATTAACAAGAGCACTAGCGGCGGAGTTTGCGCCAAACATAAGAGTGAATGCTGTGGCGCCTTCTCTTACAGACACGCCATTAGCTTCAAGACTTTTAAATAGTCTTGAAAAAAAGGAGACTCAGGCTCAAAATAATCCACTTAATAGAATTGGTGATGCTAAGGAAGTAGCGCAAGCTGCCGCTTATCTATTGACGCCTAATTCCTCATGGACCACTGGACAGATCTTACATGTGGATGGCGGGCATTCGACTCTAAAATAAAGTTTAATGTTGAAAATCGTATATCGAAAGTTAAAAATAAAGTGTGAAGTGCAAGGTGATAAGTTACTTATTATTTAAACTCTTCTGCTATCTGCTGTAGCATATTTATATGCTTGTCTTTATATAGTTCTGTATCTGACTTAAAATGGTGGTTGCTGGACAATACCGCTATAACAAGATCTTTTTCTTTATTGATGTACACAAATTGGCTGTATATGCCGACTGCAAAAAAGTCATTTTTAGGAAACTGAGGGGTCCACCATTGATAGCCATAGCCATAATGATTGATAGAAAGATCTGTTTGATTGGGCATCAAGTGCGGAGCGTCGGGCGTAGTAGATTTTTCTATCCAGTCTTCGGCTAAGATCCTATTCCCATTTAATGTTCCTTTGTGGAGATAGAGCAACCCAAGTTTTGCATAATCTCTTAAAGTGGCATTTAATCCTCCTAGTACCACTTCCATATTTTCATTGTCTGTGATCCAGTAAGCATCGTATTCCATACCAACGGGGTCCCAAATATGCTCTTTCAACAAAGCTGTGATGGATTTATTGGTAACAGCTTGTAGAAGCATACCAAGCATTTGAGTATCAATACTTACATATCTATTGAAAGTCCCAGGTTCTAGATCTTTTTTCAGCGAAAGCGAAAAAGACCTAAGAGAAGTGCCTAAGGCGAATGCTCTTCCAAAGCGATTGATATCAGAATTAAAATCTGCGTAATCTTCATTAAAGCCTACCCCAGAACTCATTTGCAAGACATCCTTTACAGAAACTCCATCATAACCAGAATCTTTAAATTCTGGGAGATAATCCGAAATTGGGGTTGACAAATCTATCAAACCTTTTTCAACATATATTCCAATCAATGCAGAGACAAATGATTTGGACATAGACCAAGAGATGTGTTGTTTTTCCATGGTTAAACCATTTGAATATTTTTCGTAGATAATAGTATCCTTATGAATGATGAGTAAACCCTCGTTACGTGTATGTTTTAGGTACGCAGCGAGGTCCACTTCTTCATCTTTGTACTTAAATATTTTTGGCAATTCATAAGTCAGTTTTTCTTCTAACTGAAGTGGATTGGGAGATGCCGTCAATCTTGAAACATCAAAGATTTTTTCCATCCCTTGAAAGTTTTCAATGATATTTCCTTCATCAAACAGATGATTGACTGCATTGAGCCTTTTTATCTTTTTAATGTTAAAAAGGGCTACTATTATCAAGAGACAAATGATAGCAATTAAAAATTTGAAAAAGAACTTGAGCATATGATTTATTCAGTTAGATATTCTTTTGTCTTTAATTATTTATAATATTGCGTACGGCTATCAATTTAGATAGTTCCACGTGAAAAACAACTGCAAAGACAGAATTTTAAAAAATAAAAAAATATGGACTTAGAAATACATTATGACAAGGCGATAACTATGGGTATTGAATATGCCCCAAAGGTTGTTGCGGCTCTACTGACCTTGATCATAGGTTTTTGGATCATTAAAAAAATTGTTAGCCTTGCAAACAAAGCCATTCAGAGCACAGGAATGGATGCAACGCTTTCCAGATTCCTTTCTGGGCTACTGAATATGGCGTTAAAAATAATGCTTCTACTTTCAGTGGCAGGCATGTTTGGCGTCAATACAACTTCTTTCATTGCAATTATTTCTGCATTGATGGTTGGCATTGGTATGGCAATGAATGGTATGATCGGACATTTTGCTTCTGGGGTCATGCTCATGATCTTCAAACCTTTTAAAGTTGGTGATCTTGTAAAGATTGGTGGAAGTAGTACACTTGGCACCGTTGATGCGATCAACGCTTTCAATACTACTTTAAAAACGCTTGACAATAAAAGGATCATTATTGCCAATTCTAAAGTTACTGATAATGACATCACCAATATTTCTGGTCAAGGCGAAGTAGGTGTAGAATTAACTTATGGAATTGCTTATGCCAGTGACATTGATCAAGCTAGAAAAATCATTCTTGAGGTAGGTAAGAGTTGTCCTCATGTAATTGATACGCCAGTCCATAGTGTTGTTGTTGCTGAACTTGGAGATAGTTCTGTTAATTTAGCGACTCGCCCATTCTGCAAATCTGAACACTATTGGGATGTAAAATTCTATATGCAAGAAAACGTAAAGAAGCAATTTGACAAACAAGGCATAGGAATCCCTTATCCTACCATGGATGTAAATTTGGTAAAGCAAAATTAGGAACTCCGTTCTTAATTTAAATTGTTGTTTACTTTTTTGATGACTTCTTCAGAAGGTGCATATCCATTGCTGATCAGGAATAAATCTGCACCTTTTTGTAAGATCAAGGTTGGAAAGCCTCTGACACCATAGGCTCCGGATTTGGTAAAGTCTTCTTTTATGTTTTGTTTGAAAATTTCTGATTCGAATTTTTCTTGAAAAGCGACTTTGTCAATATTTAAAACTTCCAAAACTGGAAAGTAACTTTCTGCTAAATGAAGATTTTTATTTTCTTGGTAAAAAAGCTTTTGAACTTCCTTAAAAAATTCCATCTCTTGCTTTGGACTGATCCATCGGACGACTACCACTGCTCTACTAGGTGGTTCTGTATCATAGGTAATTTGTGTATCGTCTAAAATATCATATTTGAAGGTTTGCCCACTCCTGTGATTTACCTCCTGCCAATGCTCTGTTAAAAAGCCTTTCAGCTCTACCATGGTTTGCTTATTGTAAGGACGTAGTCCACCCATGACTAATTCCAGATCCACTTTATCTGAAAGTTCTGTAACAACCTTTTCTAATTCTGGCGCAAAGCCATAGCACCAGGAACACATCGGATCCCCAAAATAAATCAACTTAGGCTTCTCTTGTGACATAACATTGCTTGATAGAAAAATGACAAATAAAAAAACTTGAATAAATTTCATAGTAAATAAAGATAATACGATTTTAATTCTAATGCATAATCATGCGTAATTTACAGTACAAAGCATCAGAAATAATTAAATCTCAAGACTTAAACAAAAGTTATCGTTTTCTACGATAGTTATAATGAAGTCTAATGGAGACTTTGAATTAATATTAAATAAAACAATATATAATCCTTGCTTTGATTGCAAGACATTATCTTTAGCGTGATGCTAATATTGTAGTATAAAATTTAATATTATGAAAAATTATATTGCAGTTATTTTATTTTTTTCTCTATTTGCGAATTGCTTTGCGCAAAAAGCCACACAAAACATCAGAGGAGTCATCTATGATAAGGACTCAAAACAAACCTTGATCGGTGCTACGGTTATGGTTTTAGGTTTGGATGAAACCAAAGGAACGATTACAGATTTTGATGGAAGTTTTTTAATAGAAGATGTACCTGTCGGTCGTAGACAAATTGAATGTAGTTATGTTGGTTACTCTAGTTATCAGAGTGACTTTTTTATTCTCAATTCGGCAAAAGAATATGTCATAGATGTAGAATTGATTGAAACTGGGATCACTACAGAAGAGGTGGTTGTCAAAGCCTACAAAAATGGGAACGAGGCCACCAACGAATTAGCCGTTTTGAGTTCCAGATCATTTTCTGTTGAAGAGACCCAGCGTTATGCTGCGTCTGCCAATGATCCAGGTAGGATGGCGCAAGCTTTTCCAGGAGTACAGCCAGCGAGAGATACACGTTCAGACATTATCATCAGAGGAAACTCTTCTGTAGGATTGCTTTGGAGATTGGAAGGTGTAGACATTCCTAATCCCAATCACTTTGCGCGAAGGGGTTCTTCAGGCGGAGGAATCACCATATTCAGCACTTCGATGTTAGGCAAGTCAGATTTTTTCACAGGAGCTTTTCCTGCAGAATATGGAAATGCATTCTCAGGTGTATTTGATGTTAAATTCAGAAAAGGAAACAGAGAAAATAGAGAATATACATTTAAAGCCGGGATACTAGGTTTAGACTTCTCTACAGAAGGTCCGATAAAAAAAGGTCGTAGTTCCTACTTAGTAAATTACAGATACTCCACTTTAGGGATTCTAAATTCTATGGGTATTCATTTGGTTTCAGAACGAGTGGATAATACTTTTCAAGATCTTTCTTTTAATTTGAATTTTCCATCTGCCAACAACAAATCCATTATCGGTATATGGGGTATTGGAGGATTGAGTTCAGAAATGCAATCTGTTGTTGAAGACCCAGAAGATTGGAAAACTATTTCGGATAGAGCAACTTACGACTTCACAACTAATATGGGAGCAATGGGCGTTAATCACACCTACCTTATAGATGACAAGTCTTATGTAAAAACAACTTTGGCCGGAATGGCTCAACAGGTTGTCTACTCTGATGATATATTGAATGATCGAGAAGCAGCGATAAATATTAATACCGAGGACTATACCAATAGTCGTCTTTCTCTTTCTACTTTTTACAATAGAAAAATAAATCCATACCTCGGTTTTAAGACTGGTGTTTATTTGAGTGACTTGATTTACAATTTGCAACAAGACAGCTTAAACATCAACACGACTAGTTATCAAAGTATCATAAATACTAAAGGCAATACCTTTTTAATTCAACCTTTTGCTCAATTTAAATATCGCCCTACACCAAAATTGTCCGTTAACTTTGGAGTTCACGCCATGTTCTTAACACTTAACAACACCTCCTCTATAGAACCAAGGCTTGGCTTACAATATCAGCTTTCTGAAAAACAAAGTATTTCTGCTGCATATGGATTGCATGGGAGAATATTGCCATTGGGATCTTATTTCACGGAAGTGGGAGAAGAAACTCCAAACATGGATCTAGAAATGATCAAATCCCATCATGTGGTCTTAGCTTATAAAGTTGGCTTGACACCGAATATCAATTTGCAGGTTGAGGCTTACTTCCAATCCCTATTTGATGTTCCTGTAGTGAATGATCTTGAAAGAAATTATTGGTTGCTCAACGATGTCCAAGGTTATGCAACGGAGGCATTGGTCAGTGAAGGTACAGGAACTAATGTCGGGCTCGATGTTTCTTTGGAAAAGTATTTTTCAAACAACACTTATTTCATTTTGAATGGTTCTATTTATGATTCTAAATATTCGGCACTAGACAAAAACAAAACATTTAATACACAATACAACAGCAACTATTCAGCATCCTTAATGGCTGGTAAAGAGTGGAATGTTGGGAAGTCCGCAATACTTCAAACTGGGCTTAAATTAATTTATAACGGTGGTTTACGTATTACTCCTTTGCTTGAGAACGCTTCTTCTATTGATGGGTTTCAAGCTCCCGAAGATGAGTCAAGATCCTTTTCAGAACAGATCCCAAATTACTTTAGACCCGACATGCGCATTGCTTACCGAAAGGACAAACAAAAATACGCGTGGTCTCTGGCGTTGGATGTCCAGAATTTTATTGGTCGCAGGAATATTGATGGTTTAAATAGGACGTATGATTCAGATCTGAGTCAGTGGGTTTATAGAGAGCAATCGAGTCTTGTACCGGTGATTAGTTATCAGATAGATTTTTAGGTCAGGAAGATCAATTGTTAGGTTACCAAGCTCTACCAAGGAGCTCAAAGTCTCACAACGGTCATATGACTTTGTGAGACTTTGAGCTTCTTCTTGAATCTTGGTGGCCTAACATCGTGTATTAATTTTCATAAAATCACCTCATCCAATATCTTAGTATCACCAACACTCTCTACAAATATTATTCATAAGTAATTGTAATTCAATATATTAAAAGTATAAAACCGGCTTATTATTCATACATATCATAATTTTTGTTCTTTTTAAGCTTGCATTAAAACAGTACATTTACATCATCAATTACTTAACATATCAAAAATTAACCATGAGCAATTTTACAATCAAACCAATTTTAAGCATTCTATTCATCCTTTTAGGATGCTTATCCCTTTTTTCGCAAAACCTACCAATCGCCTTTGACATCGTAAAAAATACGGAAAAGAATCAAGTCGATATCGTAGTAAAGGAATACCAAAATGTAGTCGGCTTTCAATTCGGCATTCAATTTGACAAAAATGATCTAGAATATTTAGGCATGGAAATTCCACAAGCCGAAATTCAAGATGGAAACATCCTTGATAATCAAGTAGGAAATAATATCCTCGTTGTTTATGTTTCTGCTAACACACAACCTGTAAATTTTGACCCAGGAACAGTGATCCTTAGTTATAAATTTGCAGACGACATTTCAGATGTTTATTTCTGTGCTTCAGAAGATGAGATCAAAACAGAGGGAGCGATAGATGTGAACGGTACACCCACCACCAATGATATATACTTCTCTGAATCCTGTGATGAGCCATCACCATGCATTTTAGTTTGTAATGATCAAGTATATGTATCTATACCAAATTCAGGCAGCATAACATTTACAGAAACGGGAATGGAGGATATGTTTCTAGAAGGACAATCTTGCAACTCTAGCAATTTGAAACTAAGCTTATATGATTCTACTGATGATTATCAAAATGGCTTGCCATTGGATAATCTTACTTTCACAATGGAGGATGATGGAAGAACACTGGTTTATGAAATAAGAGAAGTCGACGAACAAACGGCTTGTTGGGGAACCATCAAACTATCACATAGTATGGCAGGAGATCTAATGCCACCTGCGGATAGAGATGCTACATGCGGAGAAGATATCACTGTTGATAATGTATCTGATGCAGGCGCACCTTTGTTTTATGTAGCTCAAGATAACCCCCCATTAGGATCTTTTGGCGTTGAAGATGACATCGAAGAGATCGGAAGATATAGCGACATCTCTGGTGTGATCACAGGATTATCGGTTTATGTTGTTGATGAATATACTGATCTTGACAATTGCAATTTAGGATTTCTGAACAGACATTTTTATTTGTTTGACGCAAATGGTACTGAACTTCAGGTGGCCATTCAAAAAATAAAAATTGTTGCTGGCGATGAATTTAGTGAGTCTGCAGTTAGTTTCCCAGAAGAAATTACTGTTGAATGCGACATCACACCTGAGATAACTGGCAGTCCTAACATCGAAGAAACAAGTTGTCAATTGACTGGTAGTAGTTACTCTGATGAAATCATTGATAATGATGAAGGAAAAAAAGTAGTTAGAACTTGGACTGTTGTAGATTGGTGTTCTGGAATCGTACTTACACATACACAAATAATAAATAGTATGTGCAGTGACTCAAATGATGACACACTATCACCAGTTGCTATATGCTTTTCAGATCTATCCGTTAGTCTCAACAATAATGGTGAAGCAAAGATCTGGGCGGAAGATATTGATGCAGGTTCTTATGACAATAGTGGCACGATCAATTTATTGATCAGAAGATCAACTCAAGATGAGTTTGCTGAATATATCGAATTAACAAATAATGACATTGGCGAGGTTGAAGTCGTTTTAATGGTTACTGACCCTGCAGGCAATTTCACTACTTGTTGGACGATAGTTAATGTTTCTCCACCATCAGAAGATTCTGATTGTCTATTGGTATGCAATGCTGAGGTTTTAATTAACATTGAACAAGGTCAGACCATTGCAATTAATCAAGCATTAAACCATCACCTATTTTTAGATTCAGGGACTTCATGTCCAGATGGCACTTTAATAATTAACTTATTTGATGAGGATGGCAATGATGTAAGTAGCAAAGTCTTTACAGATCTTGACGATGGTTATAAAGGAACTTATAAAGTTATAGATACCAACTCTCAGAATTCTTGCTTTGGTTCTTTCTTTATTAACGTAACAGCAGAAGCACTGGTTTGGCCAGGAGATACAAATAATGATGGTGTTGTAAACAACTTTGATATTTTAAATATTGGAATTGGTTATGAGGCTGAAGGAGTAATAAGAAGCAATGCAAGTATTAACTGGGAAGGACAAGCGACCCTTGATTGGGATCACAAATTTGATAACGGTCTAAACTTTAAATTTGCAGATGCAGATGGGTCAGGAGTTATCAACTATTCAGATATGGAAGCAATAGATTTAAACTGGAATGAAGAACATGAATTCAGAGGAGAAAGCGATCAAAATAGAAGCGCAACAGATATTCCTATCTTTTTTCAAGCTGGAGATTACGAAACAAATAAATTGATAGAAATACCGATTCACATGGGTGTAAATAATTTACCTGCAGACAATATTTACGGTGTTGCTTTTAGTATTTCATATGATCCGTCTATGGCGGATGCAAATTCTGCATCGATAAACACAAATAACTCTTGGTTCACACAAACAGATAACGATCTATTGAAAATAGAAAAGAATATTACTGAAAATGGAATGATTCATTTTGCAATGGTAAGAAAGGACCATGAGAATTTGTCGGGAATGGGTGTGGTCGCAAATCTTGAGATCTTCTTTGACGAAATCGATGGTGAAGTTTCAGAATCAAACTTAAGTATTGAAAACCTTCGCTTTGTTGATTCAAAAGGAGTTGAGTTACCAGCCTTACAAATCACGTCTTCAGTCAATGTAATGAATCAAACAACCGCTATAACAAATATTAACCAGTCGAACATATCAGTATATCCAAATCCATCGACGGGATTGATCAATATAGCAACTGATGCTGTTATTGAATCAATCAGCTTAATGAATTTAGCTGGACAAGTTTGCAAAACTTTTGAAGGAGATTTAAAGACTATTGACATAAGTGGTTTGAACAATCAGTTGTATGTTTTAAAGATCCAAACAAATGAAGAGACTGTGGTAGCGAAAGTGACCTTGCTAAAGTAGATTAGGATTTAAAGTATTAAAATAAATCTAAGATTAGTAAGGTCAAAAGATGCAAAAGAGACTGTTCTGAATATGAGAACAGTCTCTTTTTTTTGTGGGGTATTGTAATATTGCAATATTACGATGAACTTCATTTTTTCTAACCTTTTCGACCAGTACTATTTGTATATCAATGCTTGATTAAATCCTATTTTGTTGGTGATTGAAAGGTTTCACTAGACGCTCTATTGTAATATTGCAATATTACAATGAACATCATTTTTTCTCACTTTTTCGATCAGCACTATTTGTATATCAATGCTTGATTAAATCCTATTTTGTTGGTGATTGAAAAGTCTCACTAGATGCTCTATTGTAATATTGCAATATTACAATGAACATCAATTTTCTGACCTTTTATCTTCCAAAAAGCCACCCATCATAGCTTCACCAACCTCTTTGTTTTTTGAGCTGTCCGCCCTTGAATTCTTATAAAGTAAACTCCTGATGTTAGATCATGACCTTCTAAAGTTATTCTATGGCTTCCAGCAGAAAATCTTTGCTCTGAGATTATTTTTATTTCCGCACCTAGATTGTCAAACAAGCTTATCCTCAACCACTCTCCTGTAGTTTGAAATTCCAAATGTGCATAAGCACTAAATGGATTCGGAGATACATTTAATTCAAAATTATCGTTGACGGTTTCTCCTGTAGAAGTGTTGATAGGAGAACAATCTCTAATAATTGGTAAGTGTTGAAAATCGAAATAAAGCAAGTTCTCTACATCCGTTCTTCCCAATCCAAACCAATCCATCAATATAGTACCATAAGCAGATCTAAAATCAAATTGCATTGGAACTCCTTCAAGATCATCAACTGCGGTATCTATTTCTGGATTTTCTCCATTGATTATTGGATTGATACATTCGCCAAAAAACAACATTGGTGCTGCGGTACCATGATCCGTCCCCAAACTACCATTAGAACGAATTCTTCTTCCAAATTCGGAATAGGTCATACCAAGTACTCGCTCTTCCAATCCAAGTAGTTTTATATCATCTTGAAAGGCACAGATCGCATCTGATAATTCTTGCAGTAGCGTTGCATGCTTTCCTACTGTGACATCTCCATCTACCACTTGATCAGCATGTGTATCATATCCCCCTTGGGACACTACATACACTTTCGTTTTTAATCCTCCCGAAATCAACTTTGCTACCACTCTAAGTTTATCAGCCAACTTAGACCCTTCTACATATTTAGTTGATAAAGAATTTCCCATTTCGTCGGCAATCTTTACAACTTCACCATACTCATTGGTTTGCTGAAAAGCAGTGGCCAAAAACCCAAGTTTAGCCGCGTAGCAACCTGCTGCTTCTGCATTTAGCGGAGGTGCACTCAGTTCATCCAAACGTGCAGGATTGGAAATCGCCATACCGAAATTTCCATCATGACCTTGACATGTTTCCGATGTATTGGTTCCTACGGTGATAGCAAATGGGTCTGGAAATTCCGAATTCGGATAGGCCTCAGGAAAATTATCATATTTAGAATCAAAATACCTCCCTAGCCATCCTGTTGGAATAAATTCATCTGATGCAGAAGCAGAGTGCCAGATATCAGATGATCTGAAATGTGATCTATTGTGATCTGGATAAGACACCCCTTGCATGATATGCAAATTCCCTTGATCATAAATTTCCTTCACGCCTTGCATGGCAGGATGTAAGGCTACCTGATCGGTCAGGTTGATGAATTTGTTTTCAGGAATAAAAATATTATCTCTTACGACAGCAAGTTTATCTTGTTGATCTTTAGGAATGACTGTTGCCAACCCATCATTCCCGCCTCCCAATTGGATGAGGACCAAAACTTTGTCATCTTCTGAATTTACCAAATCGTCAAGACTTGACCTTTGCATCGCGGAAACAGGAATACCATTTATCATAGGCACTACTGCTAATAAGGACCCTTTCTTTATGAATGATCTTCTTTTCATTTATCTATCTTAAAATTTATATCAAATAAAATTCAGGCATGGAAACCATGGCATTAAAAAGTGCCTTTAATTTATTATTCACACCGTTATACAATTGTGTATTTTCTGGATCGGCCAAAAAGTCCGTATACTCAACGGTCCATTCGTAATCAGGCAATCCGGGAATCAAAATTTCTTTTAAATAATCTACTTGTGCTTGCGACAAATTAGAAGGGCAAATGATAGAAGCAATCTCTTGTATCATCTCATTGGGATCTAGGTTATTATCTAAACGCTCAATAAAAGCTATCAGATCATATCTATAAGTCACCCCACTCATATTAAAACCATTCACAAATCTTTGACAGATGTCTTGACGATTTAATAAACTTGTACTATTGATCCAATTTTCATAAAATTGAGGCGCTTGATAAAAAGCTTTCCAACCCGCAACAGATGGTAAATTTAACGGCACCATTTCAAGAGTCACCGAATAGAATCGAATCCTCTTATAGAGGTCAAGCAAAACAAATTTATCCGTTGGCATTGCCAATTCTAAAGTTGAAGTCAACTTATAAAGCAAATCAATAGGGTGGTTGATCATGCATCCTATATGGGCTTGATCGTAAAAATATTCACTTCTTAAAAGTGCATCCAAAACAGGCTTAACCTGGTAATTTGAATTATAAAATATATCTGCAAGCGGCTCAATAATATTTGCTTCCACATCATCATCAATGTCTTTTCCTACAAACCAGATATGAAGTTGTCTGCAAATAAATCTTGCTGTTTCTTTCTTTTGCAAAATTATGTCGATGACCGTTTTGTATTCATTCTCTCCACCATCGGTTATTTCTACATTGTCAAATCGATGAGACAAAACCTTGGGATCCGAATCATGTCTATTGGGTATAAAAACAGAACCATAGGATCCGTCGTCTGCTACAAACTGAGTCCATCCTGTAAGTGCTCTTGATAATTCTCGTACGTCTGTTTCTGTATAGTTGGTATAATCTCCAGGGCCTGCTTCTGGGCCTCTTCCTATGGTGAATAATTCCAATAATTCTCTACCATAATTTTCATTAGGTGAGAATCTGGTATTCTGTGTTCCATTTAGAAAGATCAACATGCCCGGAGAAACAGTAATTTCCTCTATCATTTCTTTGAAATCTCCGAGCGCATTTTTTCTAATTAAATCTATAAATTTATAGGCGAATACATTTCTACCAATCACTTCAACAGCAAAATGATTTTGCCAAAACAAAACCATTTTTTCCCTGATTGACATTCCGTCATTCCCCATCGATTCGTAGATCCAGGAATTTAAAGATCTCCTTCTTGGCCCATTTAACAGAATATTTAATTCTGGTGGAATGGCATATCCGATCCAGGTCTCCCCTAAACCTACTTGTGGGTCTTCTTCAGAATCAAAATAAATAGGTGGTTCTGGCATGGCCTTATCAGCCAATAGCTGGTTGACTGTTGTATTCAAACCTTGGTCAACCGCTTGTTTAAACCTGGCTATAGTAGGACCGAAAGTTGTTCTTCTTAGCAAATGAGCAGCTTGCGCATGTCCCCATGGCCCCGTGTAGGGATTCAAACTTGCTCCAGTCGCAAAAGCCTGCGCCCTTTGTTTGCCGACTGATTCAGATTGCCTACCCGTTATCTTCTTAAAAAATTGTCTCTTATTCATATCGATCGATCTGCCTTATTTTAAGTAAAGAAATAAACTAAGCTAATTTATTGTTAGAATTGTACCTCTACTAGACTAGTTTGTGACTCAAAAGTTTAAATTAGATCTTAGACTTTATCATCATGCATTAATTTAGAAGATACAAGAAGGATATATATGGAATTGAGTAACACAACTTTACTTAGAACAGAATCTTATATACATGGCAAATGGGTGAAAGCCGAAAAGAAGTTTTCCGTCACCAACCCGTTCAATGGTGACATAATTGCAAAGGTCACAGATCATGGCAAAGCGTAAACCAAGCAAGTGATTGTAGCAGTATCAAAAGGACTGGATAGTAATATCCTTGATTACGTAACTGAACCTCCAAATCTTTTTGTGACTCAAACGACCACTTTCTACGAGGTATATAGTTTTGGATTCCAGAAATTATTGAGGAACTAGCTAGATGGTTATCACATAAATAATCTATCACCATTTCTCTTGATTCTTCATCAAAATCGCAAGGATTACTAACAGGACCTATACAATTTATACTTGGTGAACCAAATACCGATTTTTGGACTTTTACGAAGTTCTATTTCTTTTTGCTTTTCAATCAGTTGAAGTTTTAATTGCTGAACCTCTACCTGTTGTTCTGATCCAGTTTGACAAGAAAAAAGGAATAACACAAAATGCTAAAATAGAACTTCATTAAGTAGCAGTTTGATTCAAGTTAAGTCTGTTTCTCAACTTCTCATTGTGACTGGCTCCCAACCATCTCAATACATTCTTTTCCCACATCTCATCGTACTGTTGCTTATCGATAATATTTTCTTCGACAGCAAGATCCAATAACTTACCTGGATAGGAAGATTGAGGCGCGGATTCCATTTCTCCTAATGGGTAAGGGTCATCAAGCCCAACCATGATCTGATCTGTACCTCCCATTCGCTTAACCATTAATTCAAGAGAGAAAGTATCGTGTACCAAAGTATCAAAAAAGATATTTGGATGGCCTACGGCTTTTCTAGGATGTACCATACCTTTAAATAGATCTGGTCGGCCATCAAAACCTTGTATTCTTCTTCCCAAATTAATTTGAGCCAATTGGCCACCATGAGCGAAGCAAACTCTTATGTCAGGATATTTTTCTTGATAACCTTGCAAGGTGAAAAAATGGTAAGCATCCGCACATTGCGCAAGCATCCAGACAAGATGAAAGCGCCAAGCCGTATTTTCTAGTTTGATTAATTTGTCTCCATCATAAGGATGAATCTCTACGGCCAGTTTATATGTATTCGCTAATTCTAATATTGGTTCAATGTCTATATCAAAGATGGACCGCCATGTTCCAATAGAATCCATAAAGTGAGTAGGCAGGCACAAGACTGTTAAGCCTAGTTCTTTTACGCAACGCTCCATTTCCCAAAGTGCCCCTTGTGTAAATCCAGGATGCACCACAAATCCACAGGTGAATTTATCTGGATGATCATGCTGAACCTTGGCATTAAAATCATTTTGAAACCTCAAAGCTTGCTTCATTTCTTCCAACCTCAAACCATTTCCATATAGTTGAGATAAATTCAAAACAACTGCATGATCGATATTATTTCGGTCCATCCATTCCAGCTTTTCATTTAAGAAAAAACTAGAATCCGTGACGGGTCGCTTCCATCCCTTTTGTAGCATGAATTCTCTATCATCATCTACCCAAAATATTTCTTTCTCTTTCATGAAATAGGGAATCTGCTCAGGATAGGGTAATAAGTGAGAATGGCCGTTTATTCGCATAAAAAAAGTTTAATCTTCCAAGTTAAAAATAATTAACTCGAATCTTTAATAATCTTTTTTCAAATCTTAAAAAATTCTATATCTAATGACTCCAAGTTATTTAATAAGTTACTATTTCTTAACATACATAGGAGTCAGTCATTTGCCCTCTAAAAAAAATTGCTGGGCCGCAGGTTGGCTTTTACCAAGTAAAACTGTCTTTAACACCATATGACAAATTTATGGCAACACACATTTTATTATAAGTTGATAATAGGTAAACAGATGTTATATTTACATTAAATTAACATTGACTTGGCTGTTTTTTCCCTTACGGGGAATGAAAATTCAAGTCATTAAAATTTGGATTTAACTATAGATAAAATTTTATGCTTAAAATAATATTAATACTTCTTACGATTTCAATCAGCCTTTCTTGTGTTGCTCAATCAACTGATATTGTTATAAATGAATTTATGGCCGTTAATAACGCGACGATAGTAGACGAGGAAGGCAAATATGAAGATTGGATCGAATTATACAATCCTACGGATGCGCCGATTTCTTTGCTCGGTCTATATCTTACAGATAATCCAGACAACATTACAAAATGGGAATGCCCAGATGTCGATGTTCCTGCTAATGGATACTTGCTCATATGGGCTGACGAAGATGGTATTGATGGCGAATTACATGCAAACTTTAAACTTTCAGCAGGTGGAGAATCTATTCATCTCTCGTTTGCAGATTCAACCATTGTAGATGAGATAACGTTTGGAGAACAAAATGCAGACATAGCAATGGGAAGGATTCCAAATGGTACCGGACCTTTTGTAGAAGTAAGTCCGACCCCTAATGCAATCAACAGCGTAACATCTCTTTTCAATATAGAAGAAAAGTTAAGTCTCACCACTTTTCCAAATCCCGCTGATGAACAGGTCATTTTTAATCTAGAAGAAATTGCTCCTTTACAATTGAGTTTATACGATATGAATGGACGTTTAATCCTAAATGCAACATATGATAACCTCCAAGAAGGATCTTTCAATATAAAAGACATCCCAAATGGCTTATACGTACTTAACTTTCAAACCAAATCAGCAAGTAGCACAAGAAAGTTATTTATCGACCACAACCAATAACTAATAAGGCTCACCTAACAGAAAGGCTAGGTAATAGTACCATTTATCTGCTTTTTTCGTTAATAATTAAGTTAGAGTAAAAAATATTGAGCCGATTATTCAAATAAGAAAGCAATTAATCTATTTATAAATAATTGGCTTTCGCCGAAAGGTTTGATTTAAAAAAATATGTTAGATTTTTCAGTATTACAAGCGAGTAGCGAGCATCCGACAGCAATGACAATTTTGCTCACAATACTCTTTTCATTTGTGCTTTCTTGTCTGGTGGTACTGACTTATGATCTAACTACCAAGGCCATCAATAGACCTTATCACTTTTTGCAATCTTTGACTTTGATCTCCATGGTTGCCGCGACAGTCATGCAAGCTGTCGGTGATAGTCTTGCACGAGGGCTCGGAATGCTTGGAGCATTGGCAATAATCAGATTTAGAACAACACTTCGAGACCCTAGAAACATGACATTCATGTTTGCCTCAATTGCCTGTGGGATTGCTTGCGGTGTGCAGGGATACATCATAGCCATCATAGGAACCGTAGGTTTTTGTTTGGGAGCGATCATATTAAGATTCAGCCCCTTTTTTGACAAAAAAGAATTGCTTGCCACTTTGAGGTTTGAACTACCTAAGTTTCCAAAGGAAACAATAAAAGATGTTGCGGACGATGGTACAGAAATAAGAATCGCCAACCCGCTTTTCGTTACTGCAGAGGAATGGAAAGCAGAACAGATAGAAATTGAAGAACAAATAAACACTATCATAAAGAAAAGCTGCAAATCACATGAGCTTAAAGAATACAATGTAAAAGGCAACAATGCAGATTTTAGATATTTGATAAAACTAAAGAAGAACGTCAATAAGAGAGATTTTGTCCATGATCTACAAAATATAAATGAACAGTTAATGGTTCGATTAACATACAACAAACCTGTTCAAGAGTTATGATGAAAATATTTAATCCAATATACATCGTTGCTATTGTGACTGCTTTTTTCCTATGGAAATTCAGTCAAAGCTTTACGCAGGATAGTGTATTATTTTACGGCTTTGCAGAAAATAAAGAAACTGAAATAAATTTGGATCACGCTGTACAAGTTGACAAGATCCTTGTCACACCCGGCGAGTTTGTAAAGAAAGGACAACTATTAATTGAAGTATCACAAACAGACTTTGTATACGACATCGATAAAGAAAGGAACAATATTGATGAATTAAAAATAGAAGAAAGCCTTTGGCAAACAGAAATTGATGGAAAGATCAGTATCCTCAATACCAAACATCAGACAGAGTTGACAGAAATTCAAGATGAGATCAAAGAAATACTCGCTGAAAAGAAATATCAAGAAAGTTTATTTATTGATCTTGAAACTATAAAGCCAAAAGATAGAAAAATAAACTATGATCCTCTGCAAGAAAAAATAAATAAACTTCAAGGAGAAAAAAACAGATTGACCACTTTGTATCAAGCCGAATTAGCTAACTTGAATCAACAAAAATCAAATAGCAAAAATCCTTTCCTACAAAAAGTAAAAAGCATCGAACATGAGATCTCAAGAAATGAAACCAGATTGAAAAAACTTTCTTTGATCGCTCCTACAGATGGACTTATAGGAAATGTTCACTGCAAAGAGGCAGAGAACATTACGTCTTTTAAAACACTGATAACATTTTACGAACCAAATCCATCCTTGGTCAAAGGCTTTGTACATGAAGATCTAATAATGGAAGTAAATCTAAATGATAACCTTTCAGTAAGATCTACTAAGAGTGGTCAATTTCATTGCAAAGGGATCGTGAGTGGATTGGGATCAAGGATCGTTGAAATACCGGAAAGGCTCAGAAAAAATCCAGAACTTAAAACCTATGGTAGAGAAGTACTCATAGAGATACCAACAGAGAATGACTTCCTTCAAAAAGAAAAAGTCGTCATTGAATTCGTGAATAGCAAAAGAATCAGTGATGGATCAACCAAAGTTGAAAATAGAAAAAACCTGGCAAAACAACCTATCAGTGAATAAGCTCTTAATAAGCATATTATTCATTTTTATTTGCTCTACTTCTAAAGCTCAAGAAATTTCTTCCACACAATATTTCAATAAAGTCATTGAAAATATTCAAGAAAATTTTGAGGATTTCCCATCTGCAGATTTTGACTATCTAAAACCATTTTACATTGATGAAGTACAATTTAGAACTGAGACTGATGAATTTGATTTCAATAGACAAGAATATGCTGTAAGGGTAAAACCTGGCAATTTTAAATTGCCTAAATTACAAAGACAGCTATTTAATTCTTACTATCAAAAATCTCAATTAGTACAGAGTCAGCTGAAAGCAGATGCTCTTGAATCTGCTTACACCATTTGGTTAAATCTAAATTTAAATAATCAGGAAACAAGTTTTTTTAATACTGAAAAAGTTCTATTAAAGGACAAAGCAAAAGTCTATGAGCGGCAACTTGACATTCCAAATTTCAATATTCTGAGGTTACTTGGTACTGAAGACAATCTCCACAAAACTGAACTAGATCTATTAACAGCTCAAATTAGAATTAAAAATCAATCTGGTATTCTTGCACAAGAATTTGACAATGAAATTTCATCTATAGCTTCAGATCTGATCTCTGTAAAAAAAATAAAATCAGTTCTTAATAATGCACTACAAGAAACAGTTGTTAATAAATTTAATGTCAGAATCCTTAATCTTGATCAATCCATCATTGACCAAGAAATTGCATTAGAAAATGCAGAATCCCAAAACATTATTGATTTTGTTCAGTTGAGATACGGTGGCCCACATGATGATGTTTTTGACGAAAAAGTTAGTATAAGTGTTGGCATTAACTTGCCTACAAAAAGTAGAAATAAGCTAAAAATAAATGAATTGAAACTTGATGCCATAAAAGAAAATATGGATTTAAGTTCTGACAATGTGGAATTGCAGTACAAAGTTGATGTTGCACACCAAAAGGTATTGGAGTCTATTGAAATATATGACCTTATAAAATCACAAAACAAGTCTTCTATTCTCACTAACGATGTTTTGATGTCTAGGTACGAAACTTCTGCAAGCACCTCTCCTCTTACACTACTAGATATTCAGATTTTGCGCCATGAAAAAGACGAAAGACTTTATGATGCTAAAAAGGATGTCTATGAAGACTACTTAGATTGGCTTATTTTAAGCAGAAAAATTTTTGAAATACCTTTCAAGAACTACCTATCTGAGGAGGTAGAACTTCTGGAATATAATGAAGATTTTTGGGGGAGGTAGACAGAATAACCAAACAATACGTTAATACTCTTCTAGATTGAGCTGACTTCCTATCTTTTCGTATTTTGTGTTGATCAAAATCAAGGAATCAATGAAAAATCTCTTTTTATCCGTATTTATCTTTTTTATTAGCCCGATATCATTAAATGCACAAGAAACACCCTTGTGGATGAGATCTGCTGCCATATCACCAGATGGCAGCCAAGTTGTATTTTCTTATAAAGGAGACTTATATAAGGTCAGCAGCAATGGTGGAGACGCCATCCCATTAACCTTACATGAGGCTAGAGATTTTAAACCTGTATGGTCGCACGATGGAAAGGATATTGCATTTGCCTCTAATAGATATGGAAATTTTGATGTCTTTGTTATTCCTTCTACTGGAGGTAAGGCAACTAGATTGACCTATCACTCTTCCTCAGACATGCCCTCTGATTTTTCAAAGGATAACAAAACGGTTATCTTTTCATCCAGTCGATTAGACAACGTTAAAAACCAGCAATTTCCATCAGGTGTTTTGGCCGAACTTTATGAGGTGCCTGCTGAAGGTGGCAGAGTCAAACAAGTATTGACAACACCAGCACATGATGCCAAGTTTAGCCCTGATTTTAAGCAGTTGATTTTCCATGATCGTAAAGGTTATGAGAATGAGTTTAGAAAACATCACACATCTTCAGTGACTAGGGATATCTGGATCTATGACCTTGAGCAGAAAACCTATTCTCAAATAGAATCATTTTCTGGGGAAGACAGAAGTCCGATCTTTAGCGCCAATGGAAATTCATATTATTTCTTGAGTGAAAAAAATGGCTCTTTCAATATTTACAAAAACCAACTTGGAAAAACGTCAAATGCTGAACAGATCAGTTTTATGGAAAAGCATCCGATCAGAAGTTTGAGTCAAAGTGATACCGGCCTGCTTTGTTTTTCTTTTCATGGAGAAATTTATACTTTAAAAGAAGGAGAAAAAGCTAATAAACTTGCGGTCACCATAAGGGCAGATGAAAGATACAATGAAGAAAAAATAAAGCCTATCTCAGGTGGACTTTCTGACATGGCGGTCTCGCCAAACGGTAAGGAAGTTGCCTTCATTTCTAGAGGAGAAGTATTTGTTGCTTCTGTAAAAGAGGGCACAACCAAGAGGATCAGCAATACACCTAATCAAGAAAGGTCCGTAAGTTTTTCTCCCGACGGAAGAGCAATTCTTTATGCCTCTGAAAGAAATGGATCTTGGAATTTATATCAAAGCAAGATCAAACGGGAAGAGGAAAAATATTTTTTCACGTCTACCCTAATAGACGAAGAGGTGATTTTGGAATCCGATGCACAGACTTTTCAACCTGCTTATTCCCCGGATGGAAAAGAAGTCGCATTTTTGGAAGAAAGAACAGCACTCAAGGTGATCAATATCGCCAGCAAACAAGTAAGGGAGGTCATGCCACAAAATAAAAGTTATTCTTATTCCGATGGAGATCAGCATTACGAGTGGTCGCCTGATGGCAAATGGTTTTTTGTAAATTTTCTTAGAGACAAACAATGGATCGATCAAGCCGGTTTGGTTTCGGCTTCAGGTTCTAAGGAAATAGTAAACATGACAAATAGTGGCTACGGATCATATGGCCCACAATGGATGATGAATGGTGAAATGATGCTTTGGTTCAGTGATAAAGACGGTATGAAAAATCATGCTTCTTGGGGAGGAGAAATTGATGTTTATGGTATGTTTCTTACGCAAGATGCCTATGATAAATTTACACTCAATGAGGAAGAGTACAATTTGCTGAAGGAAGATGAAAAGGAAGAAGAGAAAGAAAGTAAAAAAGGAGTAGGTGATAAAGACAAGGAAAAAGATAAAAAGAAGGCTGGAGATGACAAGAAAGATAAAAAAGTTGACCCAATAAAAATCGAGTTGGAAGATCGTGAAGATCGAACGGTAAAATTATCGCTTCACTCTTCTCGCATGTCTGATGCTTATGTCACAAAAGACGGTGCAAAATTGGTTTACTTAACAAGATTTGAAAAAGGCTATGACCTTTGGCAAACCAATCTTAGAACAAAGGAGACAAAGATACTTTGCAAACTTGGTAGCCGAAGAGGTGGTTCAATCGTTCCCGATAAGGAAGACAAAAATGTTTTCATCTTATCCAATGGAAAAATATTTAAAGTAGATCTAGAAAGCGGTGAGAAGAAAAGTATCAATGTAAATGGGGAGATGATCTTGAATGAAACAGCAGAACGCGAATACATCTTTGATCATATCTGGAGGCAAGTAGAAAGAAAATTTTATCTAGAAGAATTGCATAAAGTAGATTGGCCTTATTATAAAGAAGCTTATGAAAAAACTTTGCCATCCATAAACAACAATTACGATATGGCAGAAATGTTGAGCGAGTTACTTGGTGAACTGAATGCTTCTCATACTGGAGCCATGTTTAGAGAAAATGTTGCGACAGGTGACAAGACCGCAAGTTTGGGCATCTTTTATGATCTGGATCATACTGGTAAAGGATTAAAGATCGAAGAGATCATGCACAAGTCTCCCTTGTCAAAAAGCAAATCAAAAGCTAAGAAAGGATCTATCATAGAAAAAATAGATGGTGTTGAAATTGACGCCAATACAAACATTGCGAAACTTCTAAACAGAAAAGCGGGCGACAATACCCTACTATCTCTTTACGATGCTTCTAGCGGTAAGCGCTGGGAAGAAACGACGAAGCCTATTTCTCTTGGCCAAGAAAATGAATTGCGTTATCAACGATGGGTAAAAAATTGCCGAAAGTTGGTTGATGAGTTATCTGGTGGTAAAGTCGGTTATGTCCACGTAAGAGGAATGAATGATCGAAGCTTTAGAACGGTATATGATGAAGCGCTTGGTCGAAATCATGAAAAGGAGTCATTGATCGTTGATACAAGGTTTAATGGTGGTGGTTGGTTGCATGATGACCTGGCTACTTTCCTAAATGGTATTGATTATTTGACTTTCATGCCTCGTGGTCAAAACCTTGGCAACGAGCCACAATTCAAATGGACGAAGCCTTCGGCAGTTGTCATGAGCGAGAGTAATTATTCTGATGCGCATATGTTTCCTTACGTTTATAGGGCTTTGGACATTGGTCAATTGATCGGGATGCCTGTACCTGGGACTGGAACTGCAGTTTGGTGGGAAAGGTTGCAAAACGGAATCGTATTTGGTATTCCTCAAGTAGGCATGATGGATACGGATGGCGATCTTTTGGAGAACAAACAATTGGAGCCGGACATTAAAGTACCAAATGAACCTGGGAAAATTATTATGGGTTTTGATCAGCAGTTGGAAGCGGCGGTGAAGGCTTTGTTGGGGGCGAAGAAAAAAAAGATACCTTAGGGCCCGCTTACGCCAAGGCTACAGCGGGCGAGGGTTTTAACTGGGCCACAAAGATTCGCAAAGGAGCGCAAAGGTTCGCAAAGGTTCGCAAAGGTTCGCAAAGGTTCGCAAAGGTTCGCAAAGTTAATTAACAACGTTTCACGGCGGGGACTCGGCGGTTCACAGCGCTTTGTTTTGGATTTATTTTTGAATGGGTTGCTAAATTGACAAAGAGTTACATTTATAGCAATATAAAATATGTTCGCTGTAGCTGTGCTTCCACACGATAAATATCAACTGCAGTTTGAAAAAAATCCATCAATGCATAGCAAGTTCATTTTACTAATGCCATCTTTTTTCAAAGTACTTATCGTACTTTCTGTAAGATATTTCCTTTAAGAGTTCTACAATGGCTTGATTATTTTCTTTAAGTAAGAGATACCTTGTTTGATCTGAATGCTTTAGAATTATGTATTTGGATAGTGGCTCTGGTTTATCAGGTTCTTCTGCTAAATGATAGTAAATACTAAACTCTCCAAATTGATCATATGGCTTGTTATCAAGTTTAAATCTCAGATATATGTATTCTGGTTCCCCTATCTTTTCATCACGCATAAATTTAAAATCTGTTGAATCTATTGTTGCCTGATTGATTAAATCAAATAGTTGGGAAAGTTCCTTTTGAATTTTTAATTTATCAAGTTTTTTCTTCTTTCCTTCTACAGCATAATAGCCGTAACTGTCTCCAAAATCATTTTTTATAAAACCACTGCCATACCAAATTCTAAACCAACTTATATGATCGTAACTTAGAGTATGATGTTCCAGATGTGGGTCTTTATATGCCGGCACTATTTCTAATTTTCTGGTAAAAGGAAATTCATGGATATTAAGACTAAGGATTTTATTTTCACTTACAGCTATGTTAAAGTAAATAATAGAATCTTTGTCATTGTTGGATTCGAGTGAAAACGGAAAACTTAACAGAGCAATCTCATACTTCTTTCCAAATAAGAAATTAATTTTGTTTGCTTCTTCTATTAAACTGTCTGGTGGAATGTCGGCTGCTTCAAATAAGTCCTGACCCTGTTTTATTAGTAATTCAATTTGGTCATCTCTAGTTTGATCTAATACATCTTTTTGTAAAGAGGATTTAAAGCTTTCCGTGTTTCCATTTTTTACAATTTTTAAAAACTCTTTAGCAAATTGAATTTCATCTGAATTATCAAAACTTAAATTTGTTTGTGCGCATGATTGACTAAAGAGAAAAAGGTATAGGCTTACAAAATATAGTATTTTTTGATTCATTATTTTAATTCATATATATATTAAATATATAACTATTACTTTTACTTTTACTTAAAAATCAATATCTCTTTCTGATGAATTCGTTTTCTTTTCTACTTAAGCTTTTTTGCTTTTTTTTAATTTTAATAAAAATTTGTTCTGTCTCATGAATAATCAAACCTAAAAAACCACTAAAAATAAAACTTGTTATGTATAGTTTTCTATTTGTTTTTTGAAATAAGAATTCAATTTTTATCCAAGTTGTCATCCTTTTTGAAATTGTTTTACATTCTAGAATGCTACGTAATAATAAGGTTTTATTATCATATTCGATCCTAATTTCATCTTCTTCTAGAATTATATATCCATCATCACAGAGGCCATGGTAGCTAGCAATATTTGGGTAATCAATATAATCCATCATGCTTATTTTATATTTAATTTGCATTCTTTTATTATATGTTAATCTCTTACTATTTATCGTTCCATTTTTGAATATCAGACATGCCAACATTACTATTACCAGACGCTGAGATATACGGAGTTACATTTAAACTTAATCCTAATTGCAAACTATACCCTATTACAAAATGGTTTCCAGATGATGAATATGATAATCCACCCCCTAAATCAACTCCCACAAAATGAGGACCAAAACTTACTCCTCCATTAACGTCATATCTTACTCCACTAAAAGTATGGCGGGTTAGACTACTTAACGGGCCACTAAAATAAAGAGAGCCAGTTTCAAAACCTCCAGCAAGCCCCTCTACTCCAATTCCTACCCCTATATCTGTTAACTTATATGATCCTTTATCACCTCCTCTCAATATGGTAATTGTCCCCTTGCTTGCAGTTACTACTGCTCCAATTCCTCCAACACCCGAAACAAGATAAGTCTCAGCATCTGGTCCAAATAAATGACGACTTTGTCTAGTAATCATTGCAGCTGCTACATCTGGGCCAAAAGCACCACTATGAGCGCCATGATTTAAGCCACCCGTTATAAAACCTTGTCCAACTCCTCTCCAAAATTCACCCCCAGCAGCAACTGAACCAATGCCACCTCCTAGTGCTCCAATAGCTATCATTCCATGACCCTGGATTCCGACTGCCGATGCAGCACTGCTTGCGCCTGAAGCAACAACTCCTGATAAGAAACCACTTTTAAAACTACCACCTTGAGAGGCATTCATCATACCCCCAGATAAACCATGGGCTCCCATTTGAAATAAAGATTTAGTAAGTTCATTACTTATAGGTTCTGCTGCCTCACCTATTCCAAAAGATATTAGTCCACCTACAGCTCCAAATATAGCACTACTTTCCCATCCTTGGAAAAACGGATCACCATTCGAAGCATTATTTAATCCATTTAAACCTACCGAAAACACAGCAGCCCCAATCATATTCACTATAATATCTCCCTCAGGGTCATTATATTTAATGGGATTATTCCCCATAGATTGATAAGGGCTAATCCTTTCTAATTTCTCAGCTTTAGGGTCAACTTGCAACCACCTCCCAATACTAGGGTCCAGCACCCGATAGAGAGCAAAGTTAAATGCTAAATCATCATCATACTCTATACCATTATATTTATACCTACTTTCTTTTGTTAGGTCATTTGGAATCTTATCATTCCCTATCGTAACCATCCCAAAAGGATAATAGTTTTCTTCTTGTATTACCTCACCATCAGCGTCTAAAACTAATCTAATATTGTCTAAATGGTCTTTAACATAGTATTGATATGCAAATGTCTTAGGAACATGTAGAAGTGGTGGAGTTGGATTTTCATCTAGCGGCTCTTCTTTTTTTATAATTATTCTACCAGAGGGATGAGCAATAGAATGCAACAAACCATTTTCATATTGAATTCCTTCAACATAGTCCGTAGTTATTGAGCCTTTGATTTCTTTTATCTTTTCTCCACTTCCATTATAGAACCACCTATCTTGATTCAATAGCTCGTTGCCGTTCGGACTAACACTCCCAGGTAAATTTAAATGATTATATTTTATCGTAGTGATTTTATTACCAAACTTCTTTGTATTTCCATTTGCATCATTGTCATATTCTTGCTGAATTTCAGAAGATCGATATCCTACATTAATATCAGCAGCCTCAATTACATCAATTAATTTATTGCCATGGTAATTTAAAGTCAAATCATCAATCACATAACTTTGGTCACAATTTGAAATTGATTTACTATTCCTCTTTATTTTGGTAAGGTTTCCATTTAAATCATATTCGATTCCTTCAACGTTGTAAAACTTATTATTCCAATATTGATTATTACAGCTTTTCCACCAATAGTCAGATGATTTGAGCCTGTTTAAAGCATCATATTTATAGTTGAATCCTTCGATATAATCTCCCAATACCTGTTGTTCGACCTGAGAAATATTTCCATTAAATTGAGGCAGTGAATTCTCATATTCCGTTTTAGGATTTTCGTAATAAAATTGCATTGCAAATAATGGGCCTCCAGAAATACAATAATTTGGATCTTGAATTGGAGGCAGTGGGTCACAAAAATAATTTCCTGGTATAGGATTTTCATCTAAATAAAAAAGTGGAACATTTAATTTTGTACCATTACATAAAGTAACTCTGCACTGTTGAATAGGAAAATCAAAATCATCTATTGTTGAATTTTCAAGCCAAGTAAGAAAAGTGGATAACCATAATTGTTGATCATCAAGTTCTTGAGGGGTACATATAGGCAAGTCGTCTACACAAGGCTTTGGTTTCGGGGTTGTATAAGTTGTATCCCCACATACTGGTGGGTCATAGGAACAGTCGTGTTTAACTACAGCATATGCACCATCCAAAGCAGCATTACACCATTGATTAGGAGGATCAGTAGGTGAACCTCCAAATGGACTAATCGAAAAGAAAACTTTGTAATCTCCACCTTCTTCAAATCCATCTATAGAACCAACATGAACTGGCTCGCACCCATCTGCTGCAAAACCAGATCCATCTTGTGGGCCATTGGCATTTAAGGTGTCAGTAAAACTTATAATAGAATCCCCCTGCATTAAACCAACACCGAAGTTAAAACAAGGTCCACACATTTGGATATAAAAATCTATTGAACAAATACTATCATAGAAGATATTATTTAATTGAAATGCCCAAACAAAATCTCCTTGTAAATAACCATTATTGCCATTTGGTAGGTTATAAATATGCCACGAAATTCCATCAGGATGCTGCCCATCTCCTGGATTATTAGTAGGTGGATTATAAAAAGTAAATGTATCCATGCCCCCTGAAGGAATATTTATGATAGTATCAATTCCAAAACTATTTGGATAAAAAAGATATTCACAACAACTATCTTTAGGACAATTCGGATAATTCAAAGCTAAAAGTGTGTTGGTAGATTGATCGTTAAATTCAAAAAAATCATGAAAACTTGTATTATAGTGCCTTACATTATCGGTATATGATATGATAGATTCAGGATTTTCAATTAGGATACTTTGGATAATGATATAATTTGGAACACTAATATTATTGTCTAATGCTTGTATTAGGTCTGTTGCAGTTGCATAGAACTGTTCGTAGTTACAGTCTCGTAATAAGTATAAAAGTTCAGGATAGTTTTGATCGGAAGCAGATCTTGAAGCTAAAAAATTTTGCAATTCCATAGTAGACTGTGACTCATTAATATGTGTTGAAGAACACTCAGGAATTGTATCACAATCGTTTATCTCAAACATAAGAGTATATTCTGGGCAAGGTGGCAAGGGCGGTTCTGGATCAGGATCAACATCAACGCATGGTTCATGCTCAACTACATCAGGATCGTAAGTCCAAGGTATAGGGTCTATACATTCTAAACCTTTCGGAAAAGGTTGGCTGTATCCTACTTGATTAATTTGATTTAACCACCTTCTTTCGTTATAGCCATAATCAAGTTTTGTCGAATTACCTAATTCAAGAACATTAATTTCTTCGAGATAGGTATATGTATTAGTTAAAACATCTTTATAATCTTGTCCATTTGCATCTTCACTAACACAATTTTTAATTTTGGTATTTCTAAGTTTTGTATCATATTCAAATTTTTGTCTCAGATGTAGGAATTCATGCCCAAAATGATTTCGTCTTATTTCACTTAAATTATCAGCATGGTCATTATAAATGTATTCATATTCGTCATATCCTTTAATATTACTTTTGACAATATGATTATCTTTTTTTATTCTCTTTACTCTGCCAAAATTATCATATTCTTCATATTTAGTTTCTAAAATATCACCTATACCATCTGCTCCATCTAAAGTTGCTTCTTTTTTATTATAAAGGGCTCTAGGGTTTGGCCACCATAGAGGATGTCCATAATTGCAATCACCTATTTCGTCACAATATGTAAATTCTTTTATTAAATAATTATTTAAATGAACTGTTTTAGGACGATCATAGTCATCGTATGTATGTACTTTTACATTAAGATTTGGGTCTGTTTTAGAAGTTAATCTATCTTTGTCATCATATGTATACAAATACTCTCCTGTACCAGGCAAGTTTGCAATTACAAGTCGATTTAATTCGTCATAAGTATAACAATAATTCAAATCCCCTGGTTTGCCAGCTGAAGATTTAGGTGTAATAATACCTATTACATTATCTGAATCATCATAGATGTAGTATGTGTCAACCCTTATTCCTCCGATATTTGCTAAAGCTATTTCAAAGCTACTTGAAGAGAATTCATTGTCGGTTATTGGAGGCTGAATTGCTCTTTCCAAAAATTTGCGCTCAAGTATTTTCCTTCCTTTGAGATCAGTAAAGATCTCTGTTGCATTCCCATTCTCATCAATAACAGTTTTTTTAAATAATCTGCCTGAACTATATGTCCCATAAGAACTTTGGCAACTAGTACCATGATCTCGAACTGCATCTGAAGATGTATTTGTCCCATAAATGTAAGTTACTCCTGAGAGCCATGAATTAAATTTGGAATATTTTGGTCTATTTAAAGGTGAAGCTTCATAAATTGATTTTTGAAAGTGTCTTCCCGGAGATAAATAATAATCCACATTTTTTGCACCTTCTTTAGGTTGATATGTTTCTATTGCCCTACCAAATTTATCGTATACTATTGTGGAGTAAATATCTATCAGTTTATCAAAACTATAGTCGCATTTTATTTCTTGAATCTGTCTGCCCAAACCATCATAAATCACTTTCTTTTTAAAATCTTGTCCACTCCCTAACAATCTGGTAGTTTCTATTCGATTTCTTCCGACATTAAGATCAGTTATATACAAAGTGGTTGTTACTATTTGGTTGCCTCTCTCCCTAGTTTTATACAATCGATTGTATTCATCATATTCCCATATAATAAATAATCCTTCTGGATCAGTATGCCTAGTGAGCATCCTATTCCCTTCATAATCCCATGACCAGTTCTCTTCTATATCCAAATATTTCATTTTGCTCATCAATCCATTTGTATAGAAATATTCTTTTTGCGGATATCTTCTTTCTTTAATTTTTTTTATTTGTCCTTCTGCGCTATATTCAATAAAATCTTTCTCTGTGTATGGAGAACCATTAGTGTCATATTTTTCAAGCTTTGAAGGTAATAGCATTTGACCATTAAACAGCTGATAATGGTTGATCAATCCACTTTTTACTTGGCTTCCGACTTTGTTTTCAATCTTCAGCTTTACATTTTTCATCCATCTATTTTCAAATTCCGTCGACATGGTACTGCTCAAATTTATGTCATCGGGATAATAAATGTCAGTTCTATATTGTGTTTGATCACTGTTTTGACCTTCGATATAAATTGGATTAAAATGTTTGAGATCATTTCTATATCCATAGGTTGATTTTGAAGTAACTCCATCTAACATTTTTGTCACAGATTTAATTTGTACTGCTTCTGAAAAATACCAATGCTCATATCTTGCTATTAAGTGATCATTATTTTCAAGAGGAATATACTTTGGAGAAAACTCGCAAAAATTATTTTCACCATAGCTGTTATCCCCATATTTAATTACATTTCTAATTGAGGATTTAGATGAAACAAAAGTAAATATAGGTTCTTGAATTGTGTATGAAATTTCTGTTCCATCTTCATTAAAGACGGATTTTCTTAACTCCAAACCTCTTCTATGTTCATAAGAGACTACTTCTTGAAAAGGAAAATTATCAAATTGGTATTCTTCACTTTCAAGATTGTCATATTCATTACAAAAATCTTTGTTATAGTGATAATCTACATCAAAATAAACGTCTGGATGTTCTTCTTGAGAAGTATACTCTGTAACTACCTTTCCATTACCCGTAATATATTCTGTAACAAATCTATACCCAACCGTCGCACCATAAGAAATATTAAACTGTGACCTACTTTTTGCAAACCTCACTAAATAATTATCCATAAATGTTGTTAGATAATTCATGTCCAATTGCAATGGTACTTTACATAGATAACCATAAGAGGGTATTCCATTAATTTTGCCACTTGTTTGTTCACCTGTTAAAGGATTTTCATAGGTGAAATTTTTTATGGTTTCATTTCCATTCAAATCATTAGTAATCACTTGAGCTATTCTTAAACCACTACCTTTAATATAGTTACCCAAATATTCAAATTCATTAGGTTCATAAATATATTTTGAATTTCCTCCGGTAGGATAAATTATTTTAGAAAGAGAGCAAGCTCTGCCTTTTTCAAAATCGGACTCCTTATTTGCTCCATCAATTACAATTTCATTTGGAAAAATATCTAACGGAACAACACTAATCCTCTTTCTTGGTGGTGCATTTGGATAAATATAAGTTTTGGGAATAAACGAATCAGAATTATTTCCATTGTAAAAACCCCAAGCATCCGTTGATTTAGAATTTTTAGGAGGCAACAATTCTTCGTCATATTCAAATTTATATAGCTGTACAGTTCCGTTTTGATTTCCTTTTTTAATTATCCCATCTAATTTTAATCTTAAATAATTAGGGCTTTCCATATTACCTATTTGGAAATAATTTTCATTTTCAAATTCATAAGATTCATTGATTGATCCAGATAAATTGTTTATAATTTCTAAACCTGCTATGCGTTTATCCTTGATAGGTGTGTAAGAAGCAGGCAAAGGAGAAAAAGAAATATCATTTCTATTTTCATGAATAAAATTAATATCGAAATATTCCGAATTGATTCTTTTTAATGTGTGTGCTCGAACAATTTTACTTTTTGCATAACTTATAAAATTATCTGTTTCTAAATTACAACCACAAGTATTATTCCACAATAATCCTGCAAATTCGGTATGCTGTTTAGATTCTATTTTATAATCTGTATTTGTAATCACGTGATAATCGAAATGAATTTCATTACCAGTTGCATTACTTTTTATTTTAGTTAAATACCACGAAGATGAATATTGATTTGTTGTAATTTGATCATCATAGTGTCCTCGGATATAATTTGCCGAATATTCCTTTTCAGCAAAATAATATTCAATTCCATTAGGGGTGGTCAATTTAAACCCTTTTATGATTTCTTTATCTGATGGTGGAGCTTGTATGCCTGTTAGTTTTGGAAAATCAACAGCAAGTCCATACACTATTTCAATCTTTAAATCTAGATTAGCTGGCTTTAACAAAGGATTTCCGCATTTATCAAAAGTAAATGATCCAGCGTATGAACTAAAGGTGAAATGATAAATATCAGCCTCGCTATCTATAGGTTTATTGCAAAAAAGGAAATTTTCGTCTCTATCTCTCCAAAAATTTTGAGAATCAAATGTATGACAAGTTGAATGATTTAATTCTTTATTAGTCAATAGATAACCTCTATACTCATTTCCGTCTACATCCTTTTTATAAAAATCGTCCGCAAAACCACCTTTTACTTCTCTATTGATTACACCTCCTGCACCAAGTGCCCAACCAAGTCCAATCTTGGAAGATTCTTGCTCCACCAATATACCACCTGTTCTGTAACCTATCGAAATAGGTACCTGCAAGTCCTGATTTTTTAAAGTATAAATTGGTATGTTAATATTTGCAGTACCAGTATACTTATGCACGGGTGACGCACTGTATTCACCAAGTGTAGATGCTTCTGGGGAATTTTGAGCTTGTGTTAATAAAGCAAAAAAGCAAAAAAATAGAATTCCAAATGGATTTTTCATAACTTCTAATGGTTAGGTTTAAATATATATTATTTTGAATTAAATCTTGAACCAAATTACAAGGATGTCAGGTATGAGTTTAACATCGTTTTCGAATAATGCTTTTTAGCAATTCAAATAAAGCCCGATTATAGAAACTTGACCATATCAAATTTCTTTTCAATTAATATTTATTTTATCTGTATTCCCCAAGAAAGAAAAGAATGAAAATATTATTTAGCTACATTCAGTTTTAGTAAATTTAATTTCCATAAATGCAACATACAAATTTAATTGCAAATAATAAAAAAAAACCACTCTTTGTCACCCTTTAGCAGAAATCAGTCCTATTTGTGATTGACATTTAACATCACATAAAGTAGATAGTAAAAAAGATTTTAACGACTCAATAATAGAAATTAAGTATCTCAAATGCTATTTCAATGACCAATTAAACCATGGAATTCGTACACTTAATAATTAAAAATAACAGGATAATGTCAAACTAATATCATGGAAATCTTAGAGAGCAAATCGTCATATTCGTTCCCAAGAATCGCTGAGACGATTTTATTCTTCGCTGCATCGAAAGATTTGGCTCGTTCTATTTCATCATCTCAAAAAAATATTCTCATTTTTTATCTAATTGATTTTATGTTAGGATAGTTTAGCACGACCTCTAAAGGTTTCTTTCTTGGTATATTTCTAAATTATTTTGACAAATCTTTGAACGTCTTAGTGCCCATTTTATCCCAACTAACACAATAATTGTCATTCTATTTCATTATCTTATATATGATCTCAAAGTTATTTTACACCATCATCTTCATTTGCTTTTGCTTTTGCCTTTCTGCACAAACAAAGAAGCTATACATGATACCTGGACAAGGATCAGACACTAGACTTTTCAAGCATCTACAAATTGAAGGATATGACACCGTTGGTATCAACTATTTAATCCCTGAAAAGAATGAAGATATGAATTCGTTCGCAAGGAGGATGGCTGCTGAAATTGATACTACTGAAAGTTTTGCTTTGCTTGGTGTGTCTCTTGGTGGAATGCTAGCGATGGAGATGACTTCTTTTCTCAATCCAGAAAAAATAATTTTGATCTCTTCTGCAAAGAATGAAAATGAGATCCCTTCCATGTATAAGGTTTTCCGAAAGGTACCAATAAACAAAATCATTGGGGGCAGATTCTTGAAATTCTGCACGGTTCTTTTTCAACCTATTTATGAACCCTTGGGGAAAGAGGATCAAATCTTATGGAGATCGATGATCAAAGAAAAGGATCCTACCTTTATGAGACGTGCTACTGATTGCATCGTCAATTGGAAGGGGTATTCTTATGAGGGTCTTGAGATTTTACATATCCATGGTTCAAAAGATCGGACCTTGCCTATTAAACATGTTGGGGAGCATTATTGTATTGAGGAAGGGACTCATATTATGACCTTGACGGAAGCTGAGAAGATATCTGAGGTGGTGAATGGGTTTTTGGAATGATCAGAATGGTTATTACAAAATAGTTTGTTTCACAGCGGGGCACGGCGATTCACAGCGCTAGATTCTGACATCTGACATCTGACATCTGACATCTGACATCTAAATAAGCCCTCTTGCCTTTAACTCCAAATACTTATTAATCGTATTGATGGAAAGGTCATCTGGACGGGTGAGGATGGATTGGATGCCGTACTGTTTGTACTTTTGAACGATCTGTTCTTTTTCGTTTAGGAATTTTTTGGCGATGACTTGGTGATAGATCCCTTCTGTGGTGGTGACCTCTGACTTAGCAAAATCTTCTATCTCTGTATTTACAAAAAATACAACAACCAATAAGTGGATGTTATTTACTTTTCTGAGGAGGGGCAGCATTCGCTCTGCGGCTTGGAGGGATTCAAAATTTGTGAAGAGCATGAGTAGGCTTCTACCTTTTATCAATTTTCTAGCAGAGTGGTAGAGGATCTCAAAATTTGATTCTAGATCTCTAGGTTGCTCTCGGTAGAGTGCCGTAAGTATTTTATTTAACTGAGCTGGTCTTCTATCAGCTTTTATAGTAGCTCCTATTTTGTCAGAGAAGGTTATCAATCCTGCTTTGTCGTGTTTTTGAAGTACCACATTTGAAATAACCAAACTGGTATTAATTGCATAATCCATGAGACTCAAGCCTTCAAAAGGCATACGCATGTTTCTACTCTTATCAATGATGCAATAGACTTGCTGCGAACGTTCATCCTCATATTGATTGACCATCAATTGAGCACGTCTTGAAGAGGCTTTCCAATTTACGGATCTATAATCATCGCCGGGGACATAGTTTTTTATCTGTTCAAACTCATAGCTGTGGCCAATACGTCTCATTTTTTTGAGTCCCTCCGTTGTTGCGATGCTGCTCAATGCCATGAGCTCGTATTTTTTCATCTGCATTATGGATGGAAACACGGGCACTTCTTTTGCTGCCTCTATGGTGATCTTACGTTTGATCAGGTGAAAAGGCGTTTCTACAAAAATTTGGATGTCTCCAAAAGCATACGAACCTCTTTCGAGTGGTCTAAGTAGATAGGTCCTACCTACTTCCTCTTTGGGTTTTATATTTAAAAGAATTTCAAAATCTCGCTTTTGAAACTGAACGGGCAATTCATCAATGATGCTTACGAATAGATCTTTGCTTGATTTATTTATTAGGTTTAAAGTAACCTTGTTCTCATCACCTAAGGAAAAAACTTTAGGAACAATTCTTTCACAAGCAAAATCCACATCTTTATTAAATACATTGATTCCATCTATGATGCAAACCACAATAGCGATCACCAACAAGATCTTTACAATTAAAAAAAGTGGAGGCAATGCAAAAGCGGTGGCAAATAGTACAACTAAAATACCAAAGACCAAAAAGAACCTATCTGTCAAAAACATGTTTTTCATGAAAGCTTATCTTGGTACTTCTACTTTTTTTATCATTTCTGTAATGATCTCTTTCGAGTCGACACCTTCCATTTCTCGCTCTGGCGAAAGTATAATTCTATGGTTTAAAACCGGAAAAGCGACATACTGAATATCCTCTGGTGTGACAAAATCTCTACCTTCCATTGCAGCAATCGCTTTGGAAGCTTTCATCAATGCCAGGGAAGCCCTCGGTGAAGCACCCAAGAATAAATCGCCTGTATTTCTGGTAGAGTGGACAATTTCAGCAATGTAGTCTAGCAAAGAATCTTTTATCAAGACTTTTTCAATAACATTTTGACATTGCTTGATGGTCTCTGCAGAAAGCACCGCATTCACTTGCGGCTTTTTATCCATTCTAAAATCATTTTTAAATTTTTGCAAAATGATCTTTTCTTCTTCAAGGTTTGGATAATTGATATTGATCTTAAATAAAAACCGATCCAATTGCGCCTCCGGCAATTTGTATGTCCCTTCCTGTTCGATGGGGTTTTGCGTAGCTATCACAAAAAATGGTTCACTCATTTTATAAGTAGTTCCATCAATGGTGACTTGATATTCTTCCATTACTTCAAAAAGGGCAGCCTGGGTTTTAGCCGGCGCTCTATTGATCTCATCGATCAAAATGATGTTAGAAAAGATAGGACCTCTTTTAAAATCAAACTCTGAAGTTTTAACATTAAACACATTGGTACCCAATACATCTGTAGGCATCAGATCAGGTGTAAATTGTATCCTAGAAAAACCTGCATTCATTCCTTGAGCCATAAGTTTTGCGGTCAAAGTCTTTGCAATCCCTGGCACTCCTTCTATTAACACATGCCCTCCAATAAAAATCGAAGCCAGCATAAGATCCATCAACTCATCTTGACCAACAATCACTTTCTTAAGCTCCCTTCGCAGATCATCTGCAGCTTTTGTGATCACAGAGAGGTCCAAACGATTTACTCCCCAAATAGATTGCTGCTGCTCGAGGTCAGTAGATGAATTTTCTTCCTCCTTTTTTAGTTTGTTATATTCCTCTAAGTCCATAATCTTTTTTTGATGCTATTTTTTCAAATTGATTTATCAATTGGTAAAACTCGACCATAGTATTTTCAGAAACAAATTCTGATTTTTCTATGTTTGCGTTATACTTTAAAATTTTGTTTATAATATTTTGTGGTACCTCAGTTTTGTGTGACAACCGAGTTACAAATTCTTTATCCAATGTCCTCGTCCTGATCCGATGCTTTTCGCGAATGTCAGCAAGAAATAGCCTCATTTGCTCTTCGCATAGGTTGCGATGATCATTTTGTTGAAAATACATAGATCCTATGGTAGAAATAAATTCTAAGGAAGTGTTTTTATTTGCTTCCGTAACAGGAATTATTCTCTGTGTTCTTTTTGCCCTAAATAGTACGTACAAAATAGCCAGGGCAAGTAGCAAGTACCAAGCCCATCTAAATGCAGGTTTTTGTAAAACATATTTCATCGGCCCTTCACTGCTGACTTGATTTCTGTTATTCATTCTTCTACCTACCTCCTTAGACACACGACTAAAATCATCCCACAATACATCCCCATCAGAAAGGTGGTTTTGAAGCGTACTAACATAGGCCAAATTTTCGTCTTGCATTAAGTGCATATTGGTCAGCGCTAATGGTGTAGTATGAAAATAAAAAACACCTGCCCCATAGTCTTGCTTTACAAAATTAATCCTATCCCTTTGATCTCTCCCAAGACTAATAAGATCATTCTCTTGATCGCATACTAAGGAGTCGACTATGTAAGACCAATTCGTAAACCGATTTACACTATCTCTATTATGATAAAATATATTGTCTGTTACCACTTCTTGAAGGTCTTCATGATCAAACCCAAGTACTACACTATCGCTAAAGAATCCTTCATAGTCATACCAATACCAATCCTCATAACAAGGGTCAAACAATTCGTTCATTAGGATTTCAGATATGCTTTCGGATGAAATAAAAGCTGTATTTCCTACCTCTACAAAATCAAGCAATGCATTAACATCTGAGGTATCGATATACATTGCAGGTCCTACAAAAACATAATTTTTATTTTCTGATTCTTCATCAAAAACACTTTCAAGTTTGCTGTCGATCTCTTCAACAGACCTTACTTCGTTGTCTAATAGTTTTTTGAAAATAGAGGTTCCATAAACATGATCATCTTCTGACTCATAAGTTTTCTCCCAATTGTATTTTGGCCCTTTATCAGAGAAAAAATAAACGGCAACGCACGTTATGATCAAAGCAATGGCACCCAAAACTATTTTTGAATTCATGCCGCTTTGAGTTTAATTTGATCGATCAAAGTTTTGAATTTCTTTTCTATCTCCTTAAAGTCTGTATACATAACATCAAAATCTCCGTACCAAGCTTTCTCATAAATATGAGCTGTCTCTTTAAAATCATTTCCGAAATTTTGACTTCTTGTTTCCCTAATATAATCTCGATTGGTCTTATCCTTTTTCCACTTGATAAGATTATTCTTTGACAGATCTCTTATAGCCATTAAAAAATATAATCTGATCGCCACTTTATAATCGTTGTCTTCAATGGCCTTTTTCAAAAAAGACTCTATATCTGATTCCTCCAAGTTGTCTTCAATCTCTTCTAAGTCTGAAGCAGTGACTGAGCCAGTAATTTTCTTACTCTTGGGTTTAAAAAGCATTCCATCGCCGATCATGTAAAATAAAACTGCGACGATCACCCCAATGAGGGCGATGATAAATATAGCCTTTATAAATCCTGTTGCAAACGCACCAGAGCCGAAACTTTTAGGAGAAGAATCGGGCTTTTCCTTTTCTTCAATTGTCTCATAATCTTTACTATAGTCTATGCCTCTTCGTGCATCTTCTATCTGCTCTTCAGAAAACTCCTTCAGTGGTGGCTCTTCCTGAAAATAAGGATCGACAAAATCATCTTCATACACTTCCTCGATACTCTTTTCATCTTGACCATATATAGAAAACGTAGCAAGGAATATCATTCCCAAGACAAGACAAAAATATATTTTGTATTTGTTAGTCATTTACTATGCTTCTTTTTCTATTCCTCTAATTCTATTTTTCACACCAATGTTTTGAATTTTTTCATTTAATGAAATGGCTTCAAAAGTTTCTCTTTGGCTATAATATAAAAATGAAAAACCTATCAGCATTAACACATAAAGCAGGTTAATGATCAGGTAACTAAAAAATATAGTCATACTCGTTACGAAAGTATTTAATTGTGCTTGTTCCAAGCTAACATTCATAGCTATCATCTCAAACAGTAATCTGAACACTTGTGTATTCGTGAGGGTATAAAAGTAGATCGATATTAGAAATAAACTCAAAGATAGTCCCATAGCTTTTCCAAAACTATTGGCAATAAAAGAAATTGAATTTATCGCAGTCTGCAAGATATTTTCTTCCCCTTTGAAAGTATCATAATTCCAATAAAGCAAAATTGGGAAAGCAAATAAACATACAAACAATACTACTCCATGATCAAAAGAGATCATCAACAATAACAAACTTGTAACAATATAAATTTTAATAAAACTCCAAAGATTTGAGCCTACATTCTTATCAACCCATTCCAGTCCTCTACTAAGCGTTTCCTTTTTGTTTAATTTTGTATACACATAGAAAGTAAGCAAGCTTATTAAAACGTTGTTAAAAAAGAAAAAGATTGGGAAGTTTTCATTATAAAAATATTGAGGAATCTCCGCGATCTTAGTTAAGAAATCATATCTAAAATAAAAAACATTGTCAACATCTACACCAAATAAAAATACAAGGGATATGGTATAGAGTAAAGCATTCAAAATAGTTATGCCTAAAATGCTTTTGATATTTGTTGCTAAAAATCGGAACGAGTCTTTAAATATTTCTCCAGAAGATTTGATCTTATAAAAAGTTGTCTTGAATTTTTTATCTGCTGGTAGTTTATTGGTCTTAAAATCTACGTTGTAACCAGTTTTTGATTTTTTATATGGATACCAAACAAAGTAAAAAAGTATGATGCCCAAATTGATCAATATAAAAAGTGCTCTGAATACATCAGGAATTTCCGTCATTCTAGTTAGAAAGCCTTCAAAAAATCCTGCAAATACAAAAACAGGTATAATACCCAGCATGATCTTTAACCCACGCTTAGCGGAAATCTGAAAAGATTTGGTTCTAGAGAGTGTTCCTGGAAATACTAGACCTTTTCCCATGGTTATCCCTGCAGCTCCCGCTATGATTATTGCAGATATTTCAAAAGTACCATGAATCCATATGGTTAATACAGAATCAAGAAAAACGCCTTTCTCAAAAAAGAAATATTGAAAAGCACCTAGCATGATTCCATTTTGGATCAATACGCCGATGGTGCCAATTGCATAAAATATTCCAGTTATAAATACCAAGAAAGAAACCATTATGTTGTGAAGTGTGATCCCCATCGCCATCCCAAACGGAGCACTTTCCTTATATACTGCCATGGGATTACCAGACTCAATATTTTCTATGGTCATATCTACATAAGAATCACCCAAAATTATTCTTGAGAATTCAATATCTATGGCTGAAGAGACGGCACCTATCGCTACAGACAAAGCAAAAACTACTAAAGAAAGTCTAAAGGAGGCCCTTGACTCGTAAATCAGTTTTGGCAACTCATCCGTCCAAAAAGTTTTGAGCCTACTTCTTTCAGATTTTTTATTTGTATAAATCCCTTGAAAGATGGACTGAGCGATTCCATTTAAATAGACCCTTACAGATCTATTGGGATAAAAAGTCCGGCTGTAAGAAAGATCATCAGTGATCTCAACAAATATATCTTTAAGCTTATCAGGGTTCTGATCTTCTTTTTCAAGAACGTTTTCATACTCTTTCCACTTCTCATTATTCTGCTTTATGAAACTTGTTTCTTTCATCTATGAGTTAAAAAGGCTCTGTTTTAATGGATTTTCTGAACAGAAAAAAATTAAAAGGTAATTTCAATCAATTCCTTGACTAAAGTTTGATGAAATTTAGTATTTAAAACGCAATTAATATAATTTTGATGCGTACAAATAGAGCAAAAGCTCAATCAGGTTACAATGAATAGCATCGACATAAGGACAACTCAAAATGTGATCATCGAATATGAACTGGCAGCTTTGCGAGATCGCTTTATCGCTTTGCTCATCGATGTTATCATTATTGGTGTCACTTGGTATGGAATTGTGTTCTTAGCCATAGAATTTGGTGGTTTTTACTTTGATAGGTTTTTAGATACCATTCTCGGATTATTGCCACTGTTAGGCCTAATTATTTATCAATTATGTATGGAAATTTTCTCAAATGGCCAATCTATTGGGAAAAAAGCGCTAGGCCTGAAAGTTGTGCGCATTGATGGACAAGAGCCATCACTAGGGGATTATTTATTGCGAGCGGTATTTCACTTGATAGACACTTTCTTTTCACTTGGCATAATTGGCGCCCTTATGATAAGTTCTTCTGATAAAAATCAAAGGCTTGGCGACATGACTGCAAATACAACGGTCATAAAGAAAAAAAGTAGTCAGCAATTCAAGTTGTCAGACATTATGACCATAAATACCATCGAGGATTATGAACCAATTTACTTGGAAGTAAAAAATCTAGATGAAAAAGATATGTTGCTTGTAAAAAGCACACTACTTAGATACAGAAATCATCCAAACAATGCACACCTAAAAGCGATAGATGCCTTAACGGCTAGACTTACTGAATTGATGGAGATCAAGGAAATTCCTGTGAACAAAATCGATTTTCTAAAAACTTTGATCAAGGATTACATTGTTTTAACAAGATAGCAGACGAAATACAAATGGGAAGAAGAAAGAAAAAAGTGATCATCTTAGAAAATGTGAAGATCCACGGCTTGGCAGAAAAAGGTCGCGGTGTAGGTAAAGATTCAGAAGGTAGGGTGGTCTTTGTAGAAAGAGTGGTGCCTGGAGATGAAGTTGACGTGAAAGTCTCCAAAAAGAAATCTTCTTACATGGAGGGGTATCCGTTAAAATTTCATAAAACTTCAGATTTGAGGATTGAGCCTTTTTGCAAACATTTTGGGGTTTGTGGTGGTTGTACTTTGCAAAACCTAGCCTACGAACAACAGCTTGCATTTAAGCAAGACCATGTACTGCAAACACTTAAACGCATAGGCAAAGTAGAAGCTGAAGAATACCTCCCAATACTCCCTGCTGAAAGCATACAGTATTATAGAAACAAATTGGAATTTGCTTTTTCTAATAAACGATGGCTCACCAAGGAAGAGATCGATTCAGATGTCTCAAATTTAGAAGATGTTTTAGGTTTTCACAAAAGAGGAGCTTTTGATAAGATCCTCAATATTGACCATTGTCATTTGCAAGCAGATCCTTCAAATCAGGTTAGAAATGACATCAAAGCCTTGGCCGTTGAAATGGGTTTAAGTTTTCATGATGTCAGAGCACATGAAGGTTTGATGAGGCACATCCTTATGCGTACCACTACGCTTGATCAAAACATGATGATCGTGAGTTTTTTTGAAGATGACCAGGAAGCAATAAAAAAATTGTTGGACCAAGTCATTAAAAAAAATCCACAATTGACCTCTGTTTTTTATTGCATCAACCCCAAACTAAACGACTTCTTACTTGATCTTGAAATGCATCATTATTTTGGAGATCCTTGGATCGAAGAAAAATTGAGAGATGTCACTTTTAGGATCGGTCCCAAATCATTCTTTCAAACCAATACCAAGCAAGCCGTAAGATTATTTGAAGTAGTAGAAAAATTTGCAGGCCTTACTGGAAATGAAAATGTTTATGATCTATATACTGGTATCGGTAGTATTGCATTATTTTTAGCTAGCCAATGTGCGCAAGTTGTTGGGATTGAAGAAGTAGAAGCAGCAATTGAAGATGCCAAATTGAATTGTGATTTAAATGGCATAAAAAACGCTATTTTTTATGCTGGAGACGTAAAGAATTTACTGACTGAAGAATTTGTTCTTGAGCATGCTGCGCCAGATGTCCTGATCACTGATCCTCCAAGAGCAGGCATGCACTCCAAAGTTATAGATCTATTGCGAGAGATGAAAGTACCTAAGATCGTTTATGTAAGTTGCAATCCAGCAACTCAAGCAAGAGACATTCAATTGCTATCTGACTTGTACACTTTAAAGAAAGTGCAACCAGTAGACATGTTTCCGCATACACATCATATAGAATGTGTAGCTTTATTAACGTTAAAATGATTTAGTACATCTAGTTCTTTTCTGGAGGATGCCTTTGGACTGATTTATTTGCATGTTATTGACCTCCAGCATTTTAGTTTTTTAGAGCTGCAGCTAATACTACGTAATCTCAAAAATTGAAAGTCAAGTGATTAAAACTAATTATAACAGACATTTTAAATAACTTCATAGAAAGAAAATATGATGGATACGGAGAGAAGATTAAATAAAATAAAAAATGATCTCACGCCATTCCTCGAGATAATGGATAAGGCGTCTGATGAATTAATTAATCAAGAAATAACAAAATATCCAATTTACATTATACATCAAGAAGAAATAAATTTGGGAATTTCTCTGGTAGATGCAAGCAGTAGCAAAGCTCCTTTCTCGATCAATGCGAGTACATTAGAAGAGTTTGCCACTAAAAACGTCATCAAAGAAGATAAGGTAGAAAACTTCATTGAGATCTTTAAAAACGCCAATGATTACTACTGCCTTTTTATAATTGATCACTTAGGCTCGAAATTTGCATTTATCCCAAGAGATTAACTCCCTCCCTAGTATTTCCTTATATTTCAAGAACATATACCCCCTGCTTAAAAATCAAATATGATAGGCAGCGCAGCAGACTCGAATTTTGTAAACGGAACAAGAAAAAACGATAAAGAATTAGAAGTGACTTCTGATAAACTATTAAAAATATTATTAATAGAGGACAATCCGGCCGACGCCAAGATGGTCCAACTTCTATTGGTTGATTCTGATCTGGATCAGCATTCTTTAAATGTACAAAGTACACTTAAGGCAGGTTTGGATGAAATGGAAAAACATGATGACTTTGATGTTGTCCTACTTGATTTGAGCTTACCCGATAGCAATGGATTTGATACCTTAAAGAAATTAATTTCGGCTCAGCCAAATTCTAATGTAATTGTATTAACCGGTCATTCTGACAAGCAATTGGGACTAGAAGCGGTTAAGCTGGGCGCTCAAGATTTCTTGGTAAAAGGATCCTATAATTCTGAAATATTTAGCAAGACCATCCGTTTTGCGATTGAGCGAAAAAAGATCAAATTAAATTTAGAGGAAGCTCAGCTTCGTTATCAAAATATTTTCACAAACTCTAAAGATTCCATTTATGTATGTCAATTAGATGGAAAATTGCTCAACTACAATGAAGCAACTAGCAACCTGACTGGTTATGAGAAAGATGAGTTGTTGGGCTTAAACATTACAAAATTCTTTGAAGATCCTGAATTCTGGGATAGTTTTCTCAATAGGATCCTACAATCTAACATTGTTGTCGAAGAAGAGGTGACTCTCGTTTGCAAAAATGGTACCTCAAGAGTATGTATCATTTATGCTGGAAAGCTTGAATATGGTGATTTTTCCGGAGTCAATGGATTCATAACTGACATTACTGAAAGGAAACAAGCAGAAAAATTAAGAGAAGATAGAAAGATCGCTGAAAAGACCAATAAGCTCAAAGAGCAATTCATAGCTTCCATAAGTCATGAAATGAGAACCCCGATGAATGCCATTTTGGGTATGAGTAATTTGGTACTGCAGACGAAGATGAACGAGGAGCAATTTAATTACATCTCATCGATTAAAAATTCTTCAGAACTTTTACTAGGAATCGTAAACGACATTCTTCAAATTTCATCTATCGCTAATGGCAAGATCAAATTTGAATACGACACTTTTGACTTGCATGATCTGCTGGCAAATTTGATCTCAGTCATGCAATACAAGGTTTTTGAAAAAAGTCTAGAGTTTACTTTAGAATTAAATCCTACAATACCGAAGTATTTGATCGGAGATAAACTGAGGTTAAACCAGATCCTTTATAATTTAGTAGGTAATGCTATAAAATTCACAGATTCAGGCTTTATTAAAATAAAGGTCATAGAATTAAATGAAAGTAATGGCACCTGGCATATTCAATTTATGGTAGAAGATACTGGAATCGGCATACCTGGCGATAAACTTGGAGTAATTTTTGAAACGTTTACTAGAATACGCACAAAGGAGCGTATTTATGAAGGTACAGGACTTGGTTTATCGATCGCAAAGAACTTGATAGAATACCAAGGAGGTAAAATCTGGGTAGAAAGCACTGTTGGAGAAGGGTCGAAATTTTATTTTGACTTAATTTTTGAGGAAGGAGAAGAGCCAGAAGCTGGCTCTCCGGCTCTCAGCACATTAGATCCATTGACTACTTTCAACCTATTGTTGGTTGAAGATCATCCTATAAATAGGGTTGTTGCTTCACAAACATTAAAAAAGCAATTTCCTAACCTTAACCTTACGATTGCTGTAAATGGTAAAGAAGCCGTGGAACAAGTCACTGAAAATGACTTTAACATTATCCTTATGGATATCCAAATGCCGATCATGGATGGAGCGGAAGCTACTCAAACGATAAGAAAAATGGATTCAGACAAATCCACTATTCCGATCTTGGCCATGACAGCACATGCAAATATAAAAGAGAACGAAAGATACAAAGACTATGGTATGGATGATTATGTGTTAAAACCGTTTAAACCAGAACAGTTATTCCACAAAATCAGTACATATATAAGACTACAAAAAACCTTATAAAACTTAAATGTTTAAAAATGAATAATTCGACTAGTAACACTTATCAGTTTATTAATCTTGAGTATTTAGACCTTATGTCTGATGGTGACAATGGTATGAAGAAGATCCTTTTGGAAATGCTTTTGGATGAGCTTCCTACAGAATTTGAGAAAATGATCGTCTGTAGTGACAGCAAATCATGGAATGATCTTAGTGAAGTTAGCCATAAAATGAAGTCAACCTTGGCTTATGTTGGTAATGACGAGATGACTGTTTCCAATAAAACAATAGAGATCTTGAGTAAAACAGATCAAGATCTTGATCAAATACCTTCTTTACTTGCTAATTTGAAGACAAACTTGGACAGGGTAATGCCTGAGCTTAAATTAGAGCTTTCAAGGCTATAATACTTCCATTATTTAATTCTATCTTTGAATTCATTAGAAATTCAAAGGAATATGAAGATTTTGGTTTGTGAAGACCAAGAAATATTGCTTGCCTCTTTAGAGTTTAGATTAAGAAAAAATGGCTTTTCAGTTATCACCGCTAAAGATGGTAGAGAAGCTTTGACAAAAGTTGAAGAGGAACATCCAGATTTGGTTATAGCAGATATCATGATGCCGCATTTTACTGGATTACAACTGGTTGATTATGTGAGGAATGATCTTGAGTTAGACTTGCCAATCATCATAATCTCCGCCTTAGAAGAAGAAGAAACAGTCTTGGAAGCCTTTAGAGTAGGCGCCAATGATTTCATATCCAAGCCCTTTAAACCTACAGAATTAGTTTTAAGAATTAAAAAAATCTTTCAAGACAGAGAATTGGCTGGAGCTTAGCCATTCGAAAGGTCAAAAACAAAAACTTAAAAATCATGAAAGGAATTATTTTAGCTGGAGGTTTAGGTACTAGACTTTACCCTCTTACCCTAGCTGTATCAAAACAATTGATGCCTGTCTATGATAAGCCAATGATCTATTATCCATTATCTACCTTGATGATGGCTGGTATAAGAGACATTTTACTTATATCTACTCCACAGGATCTTCCAAATTTTAAAAAACTCTTAGGAGATGGTTCCGAGATAGGATGCAATATATCTTATAAGGCGCAACATGAACCAAATGGTCTTGCCCAAGCTTTTGTTCTTGGTGAAGATTTCATTGGTAAAGATCCGGCAGCTCTTATTTTAGGCGATAATATATTTTATGGAAGTGGTATGCCTGAACTTATGCAATCCTGCAACAATCCTTCGGGTGGAGTTGTATTTGCTTACCAAGTTGCAGATCCAGAAAGGTATGGTGTTGTAGAGTTTGATGAAAACAGAAAAGCCCTTTCGATAGAAGAAAAACCAGAAAATCCAAAATCAAATTTTGCTGTTCCTGGTTTATATTTTTACGACAACTCTGTTGTTGAAGTAGCTAAGAATCTCGAGCCAAGTCCAAGAGGTGAATATGAGATCACAGATGTAAATAAGCATTATTTAGAAGCAGGCAAGCTGCAAGTTGCTGTTCTATCAAGAGGTGTTGCTTGGCTAGATACGGGGACACACAAATCACTTATTCAAGCGGGACAATTCATCGAAGTCATTGAAGAAAGACAGGGATTAAAGATTGGTTGTATTGAGGAGATCGCGTGGAATATGGGTTTCATCGATGATGCTCAAATGGAAAAGCTAGGCAACAAATATATCAAGTCAGGTTACGGAGAATATTTATTGAACTTGTTGAAATCGAACGCAAGTTTGGTATAGAAATAAAATACTTATTATATCTAAAAAAAGCTCGGTCTGTAGATCGAGCTTTTTTTTATGTCTTTGAGAAATTCTTTCTAGTGTTTTCTAACCAATTTATTTGGCAAAGTAATCATTCTTTTAATTTCTTTCTAATCATATTATATGCTTCTATTAAGTCCTTTTCCTTTATTACAATATCAGTCATTGTCACTGCTAAAAAACGAGCAATGACCCTCCTATCTTTATCATCATCAGAGAAATCTCTATTTAATAAACTAGCCATCATTATATCTGCAAATTTATTATAATCATTCTGAAAGGTATATAACCGATTTATTAATTGAATCTTTTCAATTGGCAATTCGTTTATTACCCCCGTTTGCAGACCTGTATTAAATGCACTATTCATTAATTTTGAAACCCTTGTTCCTTTAAAAAAATTAGAATTAATTCCTCCATTTTCGATATTCGAATAATAGCGGCTGCTGTCACGTAACATTATATGGTAATCCAATACATTATTCAATTTATTTTCATTTGTCTCTATTTCAGATATTAAATTGTTAACTAACACATTGGATTGGTGTCTTTTCTGATTGTTTGCTGACCAATTAGAAACGACAAATCCTAGATATACTCCAATCATAACTGGAATTATTTGAAATAATAATTCCCCAATTTTTTTCTTCATTTTTTATCTTTAACAATAGTTATAATAAGGATAACTCGCTATGCAAAAGTCTCCGCACGTGCGCGCTCTAGATACAACTTGTAAGCTTCTGGACAAGTATCCATATTCAACATACTTCCTTTTTCAACGTAAGGATATATCTCATCATACCTCTTGATCACATTCATACTGATCCTTCTTTGGATATGAGACCTATTAATTTTACCCGGCTCATCCAATCCAGCCGCTGCCAAAAGTTCGACAAAACTATCAAGTGTTTCTCGATGATAATTTGCTACTCGATGTTTTTTATCGTTAATATCCAAACCTTTTATCAATTCAGGATCAGAAGTTGCGACTCCAGTGGGACAAGTATTATGATTGCATTCCAGTGCTTGGATACATCCGATCGCCATCATCATTGCTCTGGCCGAATAACAAGCATCAGCACCCAAAGCCAAGGCTCTAAAGATGTGAAAACCCGTTACAATCTTTCCGGAAGCAAAGATCTTTATGTCTTTCTTTAAATCAAAACCTACCAGTGCATCATACACAAAAGCGAGGCCTTCTCGAAAAGGCATTCCTACAGAGTTTGAAAATTCTAATGGTGCTGCACCAGTACCACCTTCTCCACCATCCACACTTATGAAATCAGGTTTTATGCCCGTAATCACCATTGCTTTACAGATCGCAAAAAATTCACGCCTTGCTCCTACACATAATTTAAACCCAATTGGTTTTCCTTTAGAAAGTTTTTGCATTTTCTCGATCGTTTCCAACAATCCTATTGGTGTATCAAACTCATAATGAAAGGGAGGTGATAAAACATCTTTCCCCACCTCTACTCCTCTTATATCAGCAATTTCTTGAGTAACTTTTTTACCTGGCAAAATACCTCCATGACCTGGTTTTGCTCCTTGAGATAATTTCAATTCAATCATTTTGACGGATGGTTCCTCCGAACGTTTTACAAATTCATCCCAATCCAAATGACCATTTTTAGAACGACAACCGAAATAACCTGTTCCTATTTGGTAGATCAGGTCCCCTCCGTGTTTTTTATGGTAAGGACTTATCCCGCCTTCCCCAGTGTTGTGGGCAAACCCCCCAATTACTGCACCACCATTTAATGCTTCTACGGCTGCCTTACTTAAAGATCCGTAACTCATTGCCGACACATTAAATAAAGAAGCCTTATATTTATTTATACTGTCATCACTGCCTACCATAATTTTAGGATCATGATCAATATACTCTGGATTTAAAGAAGCAATTGAATGATTCATCCACTCATAGCCTTCATCATAGACATCGAGTTGCGTCCCAAATGGAGTTGTAGCCAAAGTATCTTTTGCCCGTTGATAAACGATAGATCGATTTAACCTATTAAAAGGCTTACCATCTGTGTCTGACTCTATGAAATATTGCTGAATTCCTGGGCGCATCTTTTCCATCAAATACCTTCCTCTTCCTACAACAGGAAAATTTCTCATGATCGCATGTTTGTGTTGAAGCATATCATACCATCCTATTATTAAAATTGGAAGTAAAGGTATAAGTGCAAACCAAAACGGTGGCCAAAGATATAAGGAGATCAAAACCACTGCAAGCAAGGATATGATGGTAAAGGCAGTAAATTCGTTTCTCATGTCCGTTTTTTTTAAAATTTATCTGTTTTTAGCTTATTTTGGCCTTCACAATGCAAGATGTTTAATAATAGCGTCGAACAAATATACGTTTTGAAATACAATGTTTATGGCTAAGCTAAAAGTAGCAGTAATTACTGGTGGAGATAATGCTGAAAGAGAAATTTCTCTCAAAAGTGCTGAAACCATCATCAAGCATTTAGATCCTGATAAATATTCCACTTGGAAGATCGATTTTACCAATGCTCAATTTATTGACATGGCTTCTGAAACAGTTTTGGATATGAATGATTTTTCGCTTTTCAGCAAAAAAGAAAAGATAAAATTCGACTTAGTATTTTTCATCTTGCATGGTATTCCTGCAGAAAGTGGTCAACTCCAAGGTTACTTTGACCTTTTAAAGATTCCTTATTGTGGCTGCGATCACTTCACCTCAGCGCTAAGTTTTGACAAACAAGCATGCAAGGATTACTTGAGAAATTTTGATGTCCCTATGGCAAAGTCAGTCATGATAACAAAGCAGACCGACTTGGATCAAGGAGTATTGAAAGCTTTAAAAGATCTGACCTTGTTTGTAAAGCCTAATAAGAATGGGTCAAGTTGGGGCGTTTCAAAGGTTGATGCAGATGCTGAATATACAGACGCTATCGCAAAGGCTTTTGAATATGACGATGAAGTCATTGTAGAAGAATACCTCAAAGGGCGAGAATTTTCTAATGGCGTTTATTTGTCATCAAAAGGCATGCAGGTACTCCCGGTAACTGAGATCATTCCTTTTGGAGACTTTTTCGACTACAAAGCAAAGTATAAAAATGAGAGCTCAGAAGTAACCCCTGCAGAACTTGACCCTGCTTTGAGCAAAAAAGCACAATTGCAATCCTTAAAATTATTTCAGGTGCTCAACTGTACAGGCTTTGTACGATTTGACTACATACTCAGAGGAGACACTTTTTTCTTTTTAGAAGTCAACACCATTCCTGGTATGTCCGAGCAAAGCTTGGTACCTCAGCAACTTGCAGCCGACAACAAAAGCGTGGGCTTAATGCTAGATGAGATTATAGAAGAAACGTTAAGTAGATACTCCTACTGAGGTTATTGTACTCCTGTCAAAGCACGTTCAGCCATTGTCAATAACTCATCGTGAAAAGCTGCTCCAATTTTCTTTTCTATCACGCGACCTTTTGCATCTAAAATCAACAAAGTCGGATACGCGCTCACTTCATAAACAAAAGCCAAATTGATCCCATTGGCTTTTTCGGCGTCAACTTTATAATTGATAAAGTTCTCATTCATAAAATCGCCAACACGTTTATCAGGAAAAACTTCTTCATCCATCAAACGGCAAGGCAAACACCAAGTTGTGTAGAAATCTACAAAGACGAGTTTGTTTTCGACTTCTGCTTTATCCAATAAGGCTGTCAAGGTTTTAGATTTTGTGAATTGTACTCCTGGCGTTTTTACGACAGTTGCTTTTTTCGCTCCTCCACATGAAAATAGGAATAAGCAGACAAGAAACAGGGACAATATGGTCAATTTAGACTTCATTGTATAAAGTTAAAGGTGAATCAATCGATGGAGGGAAAGTTGATTCTCAGATTAGAACGACAAATATATTTATTTTATAGTAAATGGTTTGTTAAAACTTTGAAATGAGCGTCTAAGAAGACTGTTGGATTCTTTTTTAATCAATTTTAATCACTTTCTGAGAAAACCTTTTTCCTAATTCCGTTCTTACAATCAATATATAAGCACCACTAATAAATTCACTCAAATCCATTTCCAAAGACGCTTTTCCAACATTCGACACCACCTTGATCGACTGCCCTTGAAGGTTTACCAATTCAATTTTATCAATTTTATCTTTCCCCGTAAGGGAAATAGAAATAATATCACTTGTGGGATTTGGGCTTATAGTCAAATCTTGATCTTGGTCAATGGAAATAGAATTTGTGCTTGTCAAAATTCTATCATTCCATATTTCTTCAAGTGCATCTGTTCTTTCTATTATTGGTGTAATGTCTGGGCAAGGATGAGGCACATTCTCGACGCCTGTTACTGAGAATGTCATTGTATTGGATTCATTGTGATCTAATTCAAAGGGCGTAAAGTTCAGCATAAGCATTCTAAAATTAAAAGCTAGTTGGGCAGTACACATGGACCAGCCATCTTCATCATTTGGAGGATCAGAAAATACATAATTGGTTGGTATATTACCACCAACACCACTTCCACCTTTTGTCAAGGGAGAACCATCCGTCCATAGCCCACTCATAAGGTTAAAAATTTCGTCAGCATCATTTCTCGGGATATATGTTTGAGTAGGAGGATCAAAAGCCGTATTATGATATATAAAAGAACTCAGGTTGACTTCTGAATCATTACTTCCTCTAAAAGGTTTAAGAACTTTTATTCCTATCAATGGAATATCATAACCATAAGTTGTCTTACTTAATCCACATGTACCTGATGGCCAACCATCCAAGCTGTCCCTATTATATATATAGACCAAATTATCATCTGGAGAACATCCAAAAAAATCGTCTTCTCCACAACCCAATTCTGGAAATACCCAAATGGTAAAACCCATATTTGTAAGTCGACCACCTGATTTATTAATTAGTTTAACTTCATAAATGATCGAATTGTCTAGTGCTTCTCCTTGATTATTAAAAGTGTTTGAAGTAAGTTGTATTTCAACTCCGACTGGTGGAATAGTTGCTTTGCTGAAAAAATCATTCCTAACACTCCAACTTGAATAATCAGCTCCATTATTGATTGGAAAATCTCCTTTTTCTGGATCATATATTTTATCACCATCTACATCTTCAAAAGCGGCGTAGCCATAATTACTAGTAGGTATTTCAAAGCCGTGGATCGTTGCGAAATGGGGATTGCCGTTTCCTGGCCATCCTAATATGGACAATGGTATAGGGTTATCTATTTTTCCATCTGCTAGATCGGCTTTGAAAACATCCAGATTCATTTTAGAAAGGTCAAACATTCTATCCCACACTTCACAATTCGTATTGGGATCATTAGGGCCCGCAAACCAAGACCTTTTATGAGTAATACCAAACATATATGTTTCATGAGAAGCTTTCAAATTATTTTCAGAATCTGTTCCTGCGACCCAAAAGGTACCAGAGCGGAGCGCTGAAACACCTCTCTTTTTTGGATAAATGAACGCAGTTTTATCAATATCATCTTTCCATATCTTACTTAATCCATGTTTAACTCTAAATTGATTGCTTGTTTGTTCTGTTTCAGAAACTGGATCAAGACAGTCTTGCCCAAAAGAAATATTTAAACAGAATAAGAATAAAATATACATGGCTAATTTACGCATAGTATTAATTAATTTTAATCACTCTATGATTATAGTTTTTATCTAATTCCGTTCTTACTAGTAAGATATAAGTACCACAATTCAAACCGCTCAAATCCATTTGCAAAGACGCTTTTCCAACGTTGGATAAAATCATGATCAACTGCCCTTGAAGGTTTACCAATTCAATTTTATCAATTTTGTCTTTTCCCGTAAGAGAAATAGAAATCATATCACTTGTAGGATTCGGACTTATCTTCAAATCATGATCCTGGTCAATGGAAATAGAACTTGTGCTTGTCAAAATTCTATCATTCCATATTTCTTCAAGTGCATCTGTTCTTTCTATAAGCGGTGTAATGTCTGGGCAAGGATGCTGTACATCCTCAATTCCAGTTACTGAAAATGTCATTGTATTGGATTCATTGTGATCCAATTCAAAGGGAGTAAAATTCAGCATGATCATTCTAAAATTAGAAGGTGGTTGAGCAGTACACATGGACCAGCCATCTTCATCATTTGGAGGATCAGAAAATACATATTTGGTTGGAATGTTGCCACCAACTCCAATTCCTCCTACAGTCATGGGAGAACCGTCCCTCCACAATCCGTTCATAAAATTATAACGCGCATCAGGTGAGTCGGTGTTTAACATAGTTATTGGAGCTGGATCAAGGATGGTATTATAATAGATGAAAGAGCTTAAGTTCAGCATTTCATTGTCAATGCCTTGAAAGGGTTTAAGTACTTTTATTCCTATTAATGGAATTTCATCACCATAAGTTATGTCACTCAATGCACATGAAGCTGTTGGATAACCATCCAAGTCATCTGCATTATAAATATAAGCCAAATTATTTTCTGGAGAACATCCAAAAAAATCGTCTTCTACACAACCCAAACCTGGACTAATCCAAATGGTAAAGCCCATATCTGTAAGTCGACCACCTGATTTATTAATTAGTTTGACTTCATAAACGATCGAATTGTCTAGCGTTTTTCCTTGCTGATTGAAAGTGTTTGAAGTAAGTTGTATTTCAACCCCAACTGAGGGGAAATTTGCTATACTGAATAAATCATTGGTGATGCTCCAACTCGAATGATCTGTACCATTGTTGATTGGGAAATCTCCTTTTTCTGGATCATAAATTTTATCCCCATCTACATCTTCAAAAGCAGCATAGCCGTATTCACTGTTAGGCATCTCAAAGCCGTGGATGGTAGTGAAATGGGGATTACCATTCCCAGGCCATCCCATTATTGATATTGGAATGGTATCATCTATTTTTCCATCAGCCAGATCTGCTTTAAAAATATCTAGATCTGTTTTAGAAAGCTCAAACATCCTGTCCCAGAATTCACAATTCGTATCGGGGTCATAAGGTCCAGCAAACCAACTTTTTCTACCAATACCGAAATCACCTCTTTGATGTGTCATTTTTAAATTATTATTTGAATCTTTTCCTGCCACCCAAAATGCTCCAGCACGAATTGCTGAGACACCTCTTCTGCTTGGATAAACGAATGGTCTATTTTCTTCTTTATCTTCCCAAATAAAACCTAAGCCATGAGTAACATTAAATTGACTACTCGTTTGCTGTGTTTCAGATTCAGGAGAAGGACAGTCTTGAGCAAAAGAATTATTTAAGCACGAAAAAAAGAAAATACTGATGAATAATTTGCACATAGTTTTAATTAATTTTAATCACCTTACGATTATAGCTTTTACCTAAATCACTTCTTACTAACAATATATAAGCGCCACTATTCAATGCTCTCAAATCCATTTGCATAGACGCTTTTCCTAAGTTTGACAAAACCTTGATCGCCTGCCCTTGCAAATTTACCAATTCAATCTTTTCGATTTTTTCTTTCCCCGTAAGGGAAATAGAAATCATATCACTTGTAGGATTTGGACTTATTGTCAAATCATAATTTTGGAAACTAGAAAAAGAGTTTGTGCTTGTCAAAATTCTATCATTCCAAATTTCTTCAAGCGCATCAGTCCGTTCGATGAGTGGCGAAATGTCTGGACAAGGATGAGGCACATTCTCGACGCCTGTTACTGAGAATGTCATCGTATTGGATTGATTGTGATCCAATTCAAAAGGCGTGAAATTCAATAGCATCACTCTTTCATCGAAAGGTAGGTCAGCACCACACATCGACCAGCCATCATCTTGATTGGGAGGATCTGGAAAAGCAAATTTAGTTAGTAATGATCCACCGATCCCATGTCCTCCTCTTGTCATGGAAGAACCATCCCGCCACAAACCTTTCATATTGTTATAAAGCTCTTCTGGATTGTTATTGGGAACCGAAATCTGATCAAACCCATCTATCCCAATACTATAATAAATAAAAGAACTCAAACTTAGCGCTTCATCATTAGTTCCAGTGAATGGCTCAAGAACTTTAATTCCTATTAGAGGGATTTCGTCTTCATAAGTTTTTACACCATCTGAACATACGATACCTGTTTCACCATCTATCCCATCTTCATTATAAATTTGAACTAAATTATGCTCCGGGGTACATCCAAAATAATCGTCTTTTCCACATCCCAGATCTGGGTCCACCCATATGGTAAAACCCATATCAGTTAATCGCCCACCTGATTTATTAATTAGTTTGACTTCATAAATAATTGAATTGTCTAGCGCTTCTCCTTGGTTGTCAAAAGTATTTGCGGTAAGTTGAATTTCAACGCCTACTGGTGGATGAATCTCCTTACTGAACAGATCATTCATGACTCCCCAACTTGTATGATTCGCACCATTGTTGATAGGAAAATCTCCTTTTTCTGGATCATAAATTTTATCACCATCCACATCTTCAAAAGCGGCATAGCCATAATTACTATTAGGCATTTCAAAACCATGAATTGTGATAAAATGGGGATTGCCATTGCCTGGCCATCCTAGTACTGCTATTGGTATAGGATTGTCTATTTTACCATCTGTTAGATCAGCTTTAAAAATTTCTAGGTCGGTTTTATTAAGTTCAAACCTTCTATCCCACGCCTCACAATTTGTTTCAGGATCATGAGGTCCAGCAAACCAAGACGCTCTAAGATTAAATCCAGGCCCAATCATCTGATGTGATACTTTCAAAGTATTCTCTGAATCTTTTCCTGCCACCCAAAAGGCACCAAAGCGAATTGCGGAGATACCTCTCTCCTTCGGATAAATGAGTGGTGTATTTTCTTCTTTGTCATGCCAGATGTAACCTACGCCATGATCAACTTTAAATTGACTGCTCGTTTGTTCTGTTTCAGATTCTGCAGTAGGACAGTCTTGCCCATAAGAAATATTTAGGAATAAGAGAAGGAAGAGATAGATACCTAGTTTATACATTATTTTGAGCGGATGATCCCACCAAAAATACTCAATTATATATATGTAGAGTAATTAAGATATGGATAAGTCAGTATTGAGAAATTAAGGACTATGTTTCGGAACCTCCCCTCCCTCTTGGTTAGGCTGTAAACTTCAGAAACAAAAGACATCAACTTTCAGTCATTCGATTCTGACATTTTTCACAGATGCCGAGGTGGAGGTGTATGTCTCTCCTTTCATTCGACGGAAGTCGCCCCATCTTATACTCTAGGATCGTTTCATCATCGATACATTTCCTTTGACTGATGATCTGCGCCACTACTTGAAAGACAACGTAGATCATGATCAAAGCAAAAACAATAAAAACAATCGTAAGCAATCCTCCCATCTTATAATTTTAAAAATTTTGTGGACTGCAGCTGTGAAGAACTTTTATGACTAAGGACATACATACCCGGTAGCAGATCATGAACAGGAATGGTATAGTTATTTTGCCTTTCCTGACCGGACAGGTCGGCGAAAGCCAATTGACGCAAAACCTTGCCCTGAATGGTAGATAATATGATCTCGCCAGCACCAACATTTTTTATGGTCAGAACATCCTGAACTGGATTCGGAAAAAATTCTATCTGTTGTCGATTTAGGTCATCAGCAGAAAGCGTTTCGCAAAAATCCATCTCCCAATCTGCGGCAAACCAGGTATCCCAAACCAACTGTGAAACACCACCTCCGGGTATCCTCCAAAGAGAGGACTCTGGTCCTGAAGCTGCAAAAAACTCATTGATCCCATTTTCATCAAGGATCTGTTGGGCCGTACTCAAAATGTGATGCAGTGGTTTTGTAGCACCTAGTGAAGCGTAATCTGCGATTGTTTCTTCAACACATGCCGTGACATCAACCAGGTGATCTCCCGCCCACTCTTCAACATAAGTTTGAGGCATATAGCCGTCTACAAACCTATCTATTATATCAATTCTGTAATTGTGAAAAGATGGGTTGCCCCAAGTGGTGACATAAAGTTTGAAATTTTCGTCAATGTGCCCATCCGCAATTGCTTGCTCTTTTTTATTTTCAAAATCCATAAGCAATTGCTGCAAGGGTGCAGATTCTCCATTAAATTCAATTTCGATGTCAATCACAAAACCATCGTATCCTGTCTTGGCTGCTACATAAAGCGCCTCTGCTTGTTGCAAAGTATTGCCTTGATAATTATAAGACCAAGCCCATGCTTCCATTCCTCGATCATGGTAAGCTTTGACAAGTTCTTCATCTTCTACCTCAGGCCATACAGCTGCATTGATGCCACCATCTGCAACTTTGACGTAAACTCTTTTTGCGCCCATGGCTTTGATCCGGTCAGCCAATCCACCATGAGTCACATACTGTGTATCCTCAAAATGCCAAAGCCAGACGCCAAATTTGTTGCAATCCTCTTCTTGCGAAAAGACTGGCAAAGCCAAATACATTATTAAAATTAATAATAGCACCCTCATGATTAAAGCTTTTTATGATTGAGATGAAGATTTTATCCCTTACAATATTACACTTTTAAATTAATTAGGATAATTTTGGCGCTTGTTTCGGGGGTCTATGAAAAAAACTAGCAATACTTCTTGCTTTTTGTAAGCCTGAAACCCAGCGTTTGGGCTGAACTATTACCAATTACTTGTTGTTCTGTCTATCTACGATTTATATCTATTATGAAAGGAATGGTTGGAAGCATAGAATACCTGATTAAAAATGTTAATCAATGAAAATAGTAATCGCTGGAGCTGGCTCAGTTGGGTTTCATTTAGCAGAACTAATGTCTAAAGAAAATCAAGACATTATATTGATCGATACAGACGATGAGATATTAACTCATGCTGCTAATCACTTAGATGTACTTGTGGTAAGAGGCGATGCGGCTTCTATAAGTGTTTTGAATCAAGCTCAAGTACCAGATGCAAATTTATTTATCGCTGTAACAACCTCTGAAAAGACAAATCTATTGTTGGCTATCCTGGCTAAACAAATGGGAGCAATAAAAACAATTGCTCGAATTAAGAATAATGAATACTTCAAGCCGGCGCAAAAAAGCAAATTCGTAGATTTAGGAATAGACGTATTGATTTCTCCAGAACAAATTGCTTCTTTTGAGATTTCTAGATTATTGCATCGGGCTTCTTTTACTGATTTATTTGATTTTGAAAATGGAAAAATTTCTGTTGTAGGTTTTAGCTTAGACATGACTTGTCCACTAATTAACAAGAGCTTAAAGGAGGTCACCGAGGAAACTTCTGATTTTAAGTTTAGAGGAGTAGCTTTATTAAGAAACAACAAGACCATAATCCCAAAGGGTAACACCATCCTCAAAAAAGGAGACCATCTATACATCGCTATACGTAATCAACACATGAATGAGGCAATGGCTTTTGCTGGAAAACAGTTGAAGCCAATCAAAAATGTCATGATCATTGGAGGAACTCCCTTAGCTTTAAGTGTTGCAAAACTTATTGAAGACAAGTATCACGTGACCATCGTGATGCAAGATAAAAAACAAGAAAAAAAATGTGTTGAACTCCTTAGCAATGGCTTAGTTATTCACTCCGATCCTGGAAACATTGATACCCTAAGAGAAGAAGGACTTGGAGAGATGGACGCCTTTATAGCTTTAACACCAAACTCCGAAACCAATATAATAACCAGCTTGATGGCTGAGGAAATTGGAGTGTATAAAACCATTGCTTTGGTTGACAATGTTAACTACACTCATATTTCAAAAAATATTGGTATTGATACCATCATCAATAAAAAATTAATTGCTGCAAATAATATTTTTCGATTTGTAAGGAAGGGCAAAATTGAAGCTATTGTAAGTCTTCATGGTGTAGATGCAGAGATGATAGAATTTGAAATTCATAAAAAAAATCACCTTCTTAAGCACTCCATCCGCAATCTCAATTTTCCTAAGCAATCAATCATCGCTGGAGTGATCCGTGGGGAAGATAGCTTTATTCCAGACGGAGATTTTTGTTTCGAGATAAAAGACAAAGTAATAGTCTTAGCATTGCCAGAGGCCATCCATCAAGTTGAAGAGATCTTTAAATAATGGGTATAAACATCAAAGGCGTTTTGAACGTATTGGGAGCATTATTAATTGGCTTGGGGTCATTTATGTTTTTAGTTTTGCTTTTTTGCTTTTTCTTTGACGCTGATGATAGAATCACCTTTCTGCAATCAGGATCTCTTACTATTTCAGTTGGTGCCATAACTTGGTGGTTGAGCCGTCATGCAAGCAAGAAAATTGGCAAAAGAGAAGGTTACCTGATCGTTGGCCTTGGATGGTTAACCATTTCAATATTCAGTTGTCTCCCCTACTTGTTTAGTGCCACTATGGAAAACTTTACCGATGCTTTTTTCGAAAGCGTATCCGGTTTGACAACTACTGGCGCATCTATCATCAACGATTTAGAAACCACACCAAAAGGTATCTTATTGTGGAGAAGTTTGACACAATGGTTTGGAGGAATGGGTATCATCGTTTTGACGGTTGCCCTTTTTCCCTTGTTGGGAATTGGTGGTGTAGAACTTTTTATCGCAGAATCTCCAGGACCAACCTCCGATAAGATCCATCCTAGAATAAAAGAAACCGCAAAGCGATTGTGGTTTATCTACGTCGGCCTAACAGCACTGCTCACAATAACACTTTTTCTTGTTGGAATGACATTTTTTGATGCCATCAATCATGCCTTGACAACCTTATCTTCAGGAGGGTTTTCGACAAAAAACGAAAGCGTTGCATTTTATGACATCCCTGTCATTCAATATATTATTGCATTTTTCATGTTTCTTACAGGAATTAACTATACGTTGATCTATTATGGTCTTAAGGGTAGGTTTAATAAGGTATGGAAGAGTGATGAATTTAAAGCTTATTTATTTGTAATGATCAGTTTGATTATCGTAGTCACTTCAGCAGTTTATTATTTGAATGATTCACATTTCGAGCAAGCCTTTCGAGATTCAACCTTTCAAGTTATATCGATAGTTACCACGACGGGTTTTGTAACTGCAGATTATACTTCATGGTCGCCTACTTTGACGTTCTTGTTTTTTTTACTTTTATTCATTGGAGCCTGTGCAGGATCAACAAGTGGTGGCATAAAGATCATTCGTCATTTGGTTTTTTTGAAAAATTCGATCTTAGAGTTTAAGCGACTATTGCATCCTAGAGGAGTGATCAGAACAAAGATCGACGAAAAAGTAGTTGCTCCGCGAATACTTACCCATATCCTTGTATTCTTAATTCTTTATCTTTTGATCTTTATGGTTGGATCTAGTGTTATGACTTTCATTTTGCGAGATTTTGAACAGCCTTTTCTCAGCTCAATAGGCGCAGTTGCTACATCTTTAGGAAATGTCGGACCTGGTATAGGGCATCTAGGACCATTAAATAATTTTGCTGGTGTTCCTGCTGCCGGAAAATGGTTTTTATCTTTATTAATGATAATTGGAAGATTGGAATTGTTTACGATCTTGATCCTATTCACACCGTACTTCTGGAGGGCAAATTGACAATTCGCTAGCGCTAAACTTACTTCCTTTTTAGGTCTGCCTGTTTATCCAAAAATTCAATTGTTTCAAGAAGGCTTTCCAAGACGGTTACATTTCCTTCTGATTGAATGTTTTGAGCAGCAACCTGATAACCTGATAATAGTACCTGAATATCTGGGGAAAGATTGCGTAAATCGTGGATGTACTTATTGATAGAACTGTCCTGATATGATTCGGTGAGCATTGTGAACAGGTAGTCCGGGCTATTTATACGACAAGCATGTTTTAAATCCATTAGGCTGATGTCCTGTCCTAAATAAATTACTTGATTGCTTCTTGCTTTTAGTAAATAATGAAAAAGTAAAATACTAAGTTCTTGTCTTTCTCCTGGAGGAGTATAGATCATAAATTTTTTTACATTTCTTCCAGTGACAAAAGCTTCATTGTCGATAGCAAAAATAATTTTCTGACGAATTAAGTTACTTATAAAACTCTCTTGTACGGGTTCGATTGAACCAGTCAACCAGAGAAGACTCAATTTGTCCAAAAAAGGCAAAAGAACTTGGAACATAGTCCTTTCAAATCCTAATTGTTTTATGTTGGTGCTAATTATCTTATCAAACTTGTACTCATCCATTTCAATCATCGAAATGGTTAAAGCGTCGAGCTGAGAGGGATTGTCTGATCCAATGGAAGATATGGCTGCAACAGAAGCTGCAATCTCATCATTGTCCATTTTAGCAATTTTGGATATTTTTATGCCATTTTTGTTCAAAAGGGCAATATTTAAAAGCAATTTCAAATCACTATCCTCATAAAATCGGATATTACTTTCGGTTCGCTTTGGATTTAAAATACTATATCTTTGTTCCCATATGCGCAAAGTGTGGGCTTTTATACCAGATAAACTTTCAAGATCCTTTATAGAATAAAGCGCCACTTTTAATTATTTGAATTAATTTCTATTAATAAGGGTACGGATTTTTAACATGACTTGACTAAAATTGTTTAAATCATTTCAAGTAAATCATGTTTTTATCGAATAATAATAAATAGACGATAATAATATTTCAATAAATAGAGTAATTTTGCTTAGATCAAAAACATTTTACATGTCCTTCAAATTACAAACCGCTTTACTCCTATTCTTTCTGAATATCGGATTTTGCATGAGCCAAAATAATTGTAACCATCAATTAACCCTCAATGACAGTTTTGGTGATGGTTGGGAAGATTCTCAAATCACGGTATATGTCAATGGTACCCCTAATGTTTTTACATTGGATGGTGTAAATGACGATGGATTTACAAGAACTTTCAACCTTTCACTTGTTGAAGGTGATTCTCTGACCATCGAATTCCTATCTGGAGGTGGAGATGACTTTGAAACGGGCATCAAGTTTTTTGATTCTGACAATCAGCTACTATATAGTGCCATAGATGGTATAGAAGAAGGGGTAATATTTGATGAATTTATTTTGTGTCCGATATGTCCAGCTTTAGATATCAACAGCGTCACTATAATTGATACTGCTGCAACCACTGCAATGATTGCTTGGACTCCTTCTGTTTCTCCAGGAGTGTATGTTATAGAATATCAAAACTGCGGAGATCCCAGTACCTTGATTGTAGATGAGACCATCAATCCCAACTATACTTTTAATGGCTTGCTCGAAGATACCTGCTATGAATATGATCTTTATCTGATCTGCAGTTCTGGTGATACATCTATCGTCTACGAAGGTCAGTTTAGCACCATTTGGAATGTAGATGTCGGAATTTCTGGAGTAGTGACTCCATTTGACGGGCAAGCCTGTGATTACTCAAGCCAGGAGACGCTAGAAATTTTTATAAAGAACTACGGTGTTCAGCCACAATCATTGATTCCTTTCAATTATTCTGTTAATGGAATCCCAGGAGGTGTCACAATGCCAACAGATGGATTATATACTGGTGTGATCGGAAGAGACAGTTGCCACAACGTTCCTTTCTTGGCCACCTTAGACATTCAGAATCCAGGTACTTATGAGATTTTAATTTGGACTGAATTTGAAGGTGATTCAGATGTGAGTAATGACACATTTAGATATTCTTTTGTGCACACTTATCAATTGCCATTCTTAGAAAACTTTGATGATGGTTTGATGCCAGCCGGATGGACTTCTAATAAGCTAGATCCTATTTATTTAGCAAATGACCATGCAAACTCTACTGGCGTTCTTGCAGAATTTATGGATGATCTGAATGTATATTTTGTATTTAACACTGCTAGATATGGTATTCTTGAAAACGACGAAACATTGCTTTTTAATTATAGATTTATTTCTATAAATGGTGCTGGCAATCCTCAAGGACACCAATTGGGTATTGGAGATGAGTTGACAGTAGAAGCTTCTACAGATTGTGGAGAAAATTGGGAAGTCATTTTTACAGTTAATGATATGACAGGACATGTTCCTTCGTCTTCATTCGCGACCTCCGATCCAATTTCTCTAGCAGCTTATGCAGGAGAGTCAATAGAGTTTAGATTTACCACTATACGAGGGACTGGAGCATTTTGGGCAGACTTTGATGTAATTCAAATTTACGAATGTGACGATATGGTCATAGGTACAGATGAAAGTGCTGTAACGATTGTAAATGCTTCTGCTAATGGTGTCGCAGATGGATCGATCTTGATCAACACCCTTACTGGTCTTTCTCCTCATACTTTTAATTGGAGTAATGGTGCAAATTCAAATCCTAATATTGGTCTAGGTGCAGGTATATATACGGTCACCGTAACAGATGATGAAGGTTGCACTCAAGTAGAGTCTTTTGAGATTCAAGAGCCTGTATCTGCAAATGAATTGTCTGATCTACAGGATCTAAGGCTAATGCCAAATCCTGTTTCAGATTTCTTAAATATTAATGGTTTATTTTCCAAAGCAAAAGATCTACAGATTGAATTATTCAATTCCGTTGGCCAAAAAGTTTACGAAAACAATTACAACAATACCATAGATCTGAGGGAAGAAATAAATATGAATAAACTACCAACAGGCATTTATTATCTAAACCTATCCGACGGCGTTGATCAAATCAGTAAAAAAATAGTAAAACTCTAAAAGTTAAAGGATTCTATATTGATTTATAGAATCCTTTTTTATTGGCTTCAAGTTGTTAATTTTAGCAGAAATCAACAACTTGGACTTGTCTATTTTGTTTATGAATTATTAAAGTTATCTGATGAATATAGGTATAGTTTGTTATCCAACTTATGGTGGATCAGGAGTAGTTGCTACAGAACTAGGTAAAGGCTTGGCTCAAAATGGCCACAAGGTGCATTTTATAACCTATAGACAACCCACTAGATTAAATAAATTTCAACAAAACATCTTTTATCATGAGGTGAGTACCAATGACTATCCGTTATTTGAATATACTCCTTATGATACCGCTTTGACCTCAAAGCTTGTAGATGTTGTCAAGTATGAAAAGCTTGATCTTCTTCATGTTCATTATGCGATCCCTCATGCGGCCGTAGCCTTCATGGCTAAGCAGATTTTAAAAACAGAAGGCATTCATATTCCATTTATTACTACTTTGCACGGAACCGATATTACCTTGGTAGGAACCCACAAAGCATTTGCTCCTGTAGTAGAATTCTCAATTAATAACTCTGATGGCGTAACTGCTGTTTCTGACGACCTGAAGAAGCGCACAATGTCTACTTTCAATATACACAATGAGATAGAAACAATCCACAATTTTATTGACCTGGATAGGTTTCAAAAATTAAATAAAGATCATTTCAAAAAAGCCATCGCACCCGAAGGCGGCAGGATCATAAGTCACGTCTCTAATTTTAGAAAAGTAAAGCGAGTCGGAGATGTTATTAGAATCTTTCAAAAGATAAGAAATGAAATGCCTTCGACCTTATTGATGATAGGAGATGGACCAGAAAGACGTCACCTCGAAGCCCTCTGCAGAAAACTTGGCATTTGTGAAGATGTTAGATACCTGGGAAAACAAGATGCTGTTGAAGAATTGCTAGCCGTTTCAGATCTGTTTTTATTGCCATCAGAATCTGAAAGTTTTGGGTTAGCGGCTTTAGAAGCTATGGCCTGTGAAGTACCAGTCATTTCTTCAAATGCAGGAGGTCTACCTGAAGTCAACATACATGGTTCCACAGGTTACATGGCTGATGTTGGAGACATAGCATCCATGGCAAAGTACAGTATAGAATTGCTAAAGAATGACAATAAACATCTTGAATTCAAAAAGAATGCGCTAAATCAAGCGGAACGATTTGATATCAAGAACATCATGCCTAAGTATGAGGCTTACTACCAAAAGATCGTGGATAAGGCAAAAGTGCAGGTAGTATAGAATGGTTGTCAGATGTCGGACGTCAGATGTCAGTAAGGGCGCCTGCTTAGGCCAAGACTTCAGCAGATAAATCGATTCATCAGGTCCACCTCGTTTTCGAAGATAGGTCTATCAATTTACGATCAAGATCTTTGTGACGATCGCATCAGGATTGTTAACATTTTTTGACGTGCTAAAAACCAGGTATACGCCCGTAGAAGCTTTCCTTCCATTATAATCTTTTCCGTCCCAAACTGCTTGCCCACCAAGTGCTTGTGTTTCGTAGATCAATCCTCCATTAACGTCTGTTATTTTTACATTTGCATTTTCAGCCAATCCTTTGATTGCGATCGGGCCAGTATATTCTGGTCTAACTGGGTTGGGATAGGCATAGGCTGCCGCCGAATTTATAGCTGTCCCTTCAACTGCTTCTCCTTTGTAGGACAATACCCCTTTGTTGGTGCCAATAAAAACTTCACCATTTTCTTTGTTAATGGCAATGTCAATAATTATATTATCAAAAAGCGGGCTATTGCTCTCCTCAAATCGTGCAATCTGTTTATCGCCATTGGAATTTTGTACAAATATTCCATTTGTAGTCCCAAACCATTTTCTGTTGGCTGGGTCAACTGCGATGGTCGTAACAGCTTCTCCTTTTAATAAATATTCGTTATCATCATCAAAATCATTTTCTTCGACAACTCTTCTGGATCCTTGACAAGAATCATCATCAAACACCAAACTACCACATTCAAAAACAATCACCCCATTACTTGTTCCTACCCATACATCTCCATCCAGATCTACTTCAAGAGAAAGTACATCATTATCTGGAAGTAAACTATTGCTTGAGCTAATAATTCTTTCTCGATCATCTGAAATGTCATCAATTGTTCCGCCATCATCATATACCAAAATTCCTTGCCCCGTACCATCAATGATCATCCATTTATAATCTAATTGATCGATTACCATTTGGCTTATGTTGTTAAAAGAAGAGACAAAAAATGAAGTCCAATTTCCATCAGGTTCTAGTACCGATAGTGCCCTGGGTGCAGCATTATTACTGAGCCATAAATTATTTTTAGAATCGAAAGCCATCCCACTGACTCTTTCTCTCAGCTCATCCCCTTCTGCCCCTTGTAGACTAGAATTGGTTTCATTGAAGATTGTAAAATCTTGTCCATCAAACTCTATAACACCTCCCCAGAAGGTACCAAAATAAGCTTTATCATTGACAGGGTTAACCGCCAATCTATAGAAATCCAAGAAGATGTCTTCCTGTTCTAATAGAGGTACTGTGAATCTATTGTAATTGTTCCACTTCTTATTTTCATCGTAATAAAATATGCCATCACTCCTACCAGCAAAACTGCCATTAGGTTTAACACCTCCACCTGCGATGTAAATTTTATTCTTGTGTATTAATATTTCACTAGAGTTTTGTGTGTTAGGTGAATTAAAATCTAAATTTCGCCCACACGATTCTCCGGGAGCATTAGCAATTCTAATTCCTGAACCTCCATCAGCATACCAGATTCTTCCTAGCTCATCTTCTATCGCGGCTTTGGGCACAAACACACAAAACGATCCTTGCTCGGTCAGCGACCCATCTGATGTATCATAGTAGATTGTTTTTCCTTGGCAAGAGGGCTCACAATTAAAACCTATCAATATGCCTTCTCCTTCCGAACTGATGAATCTAATGCCCAAATCTTCTTGATAGGTGACAAACTCCAACTGATTATCCTTCCAGACCATCAAACTATCATTCATCTCAAGAAATAGATTTTGGCCTTTCACTTCCATCTCTTCACTTATATAAGATAGCGGGAAACCATCGTTTTGATCGAGCAACCTCCAATTATTGAAATCTTGCTGATTTACTGACTCTGCTTTTGAAATAGTATAGATCCCATCTTCTGTTGCCGCATAAATATTTCCCTCTAAGATCACAAGGTCGAATACAGGAAAACCCATATCTACTGTATAAAGAAATTCCTCCGATTCTAAGTTAAATTTTACGACACCAAAGGCAGTCCCAAAATACAAATCACCTCCATCATCAAAAGCGATTTCATTGATTGTTCTATCTGTGAAATTTCCATCTGTGCTGATGTCATTAAAATTACGGATATTCCCATCTTTGATGATATCAAATTCTGAATTTGTATAGGTTAATACCAAAGCATCTGACGTATTATCATACCCTATTACTCCCATTCCAGTCGAACTCAATCCATCTACTGTCGAAATAAAATCTACTGAAAAATCCACTTTATCAACACTTACGATCGACCACGCAGTTGCTGCAAATACTTTTGTTGGACTTTGGGTTATTTTTTGAAATCTGTGGTAAGGCAAGTGAGAACGCCATTGACCTATTGCCAAGTCCTCTTGGCCGTTAACTAAGCATTGAGATGCAATAATAAAACCTAAAAATAATAGTACTCTCTTCATCTAAAGCTGGACTTTATTGATTCAACACTAAGTTAAAATTTATATTGTGGGCAAGGTAAAATTTATGCATCCAAGTGTCGCAAATCCTTCTAATCAGTCCTACAGCTTTCTATAAATACTGCTTGTTTCGAGATAATCCCGCACTGGGGGGCTAACTAGATATTGTATGCTATGACCTTCTTTGATGCATTTTCTGATGTAGGATGCTGATATCTTCATTTGAGGAGCATCAAAGATCTTGACATGTGGATGATCTGCCAGAGCCCCTTCCTCATATTCTGGCCTTCTATAGACATAGATCGCGTATCGTTTTAGTATCAATTCATAGTTCTTCCATTTGTGTAAAGAACCTATATTGTCAGAACCCATGATGAGCACAAATTCATGCTGAGGATAGAGTTCCTTCAAATATGTCAAGGTATCAATGGTGTATGAAGGTTTTGGCAAATTGAATTCTACATTTGAAGCGCTTAGTACGGAGTTGTCTTCTATAGCCAATCGAACTAAGTGCAGTCGATCTTGATCTCTAGCCAAAGATTTTCTTTCTTTTAATGGATTTTGTGGCGTTACCACAAACCAAACTTGATCAAGGTCTGTCTGGCTCGCCATGTAGTTGGCGATAATAAGATGCCCAATATGAATTGGATTGAAAGATCCGAAAAATAAACCAACCTTCATAGTTAATTATTTCTGCAATAAATTCTCCAGTGATTCTTCAAATTCTTTGGTCATCGCATCAATATCTTCATCATTCAAATCATCGTCATTAAGAAGTTCCATATCTACCAACCAGAGTCCATCTTGTTTTGCGAGTACCAAGATCTCCTCAAATTCTTCTCCTCCATCCATGTATAAACAAGTACACTCAGCCCTTTGCTTATTTTCTTGACAATTGATTTTTTTTATCTGAAAGTCGATCTGTGGTTTTCCCATTTCAGGAAAAATCATGGTCTTGATGGTATCTATCATATCAGCAGTACGCTGCGTACTGTAGACCTTTGCCTCATCATAATCATTTTTGTAGTAATAATTTTCGAGCCAATGCCTGGCTACGACGAGCGGTTTATTTTCTATTCGTTCTAGCTTCTTATCAGAAACGCATGATAAGCAGATGAAAAAAAAGACCAAGATCGGTATAGGGTTTTTCAATATCATGCGCCCACACTAAGCATAACTGGCATAACCAACATCAGAATATCAACTCCTTCTTCATTGTCAGTAGGTAATAAAATTCCAGCTCTATTTGGAAAACTCATGTTAAGTAAAACTTCCTCAGATTCTAAGACACCTAACATTTCAGCAAGAAACTTAGCATTAAAACTGATCTTCATACTTTCTCCTTCATAAGTACAAGTTAATTTTTCCTTGGCTTCATTTGAGAAGTCCATATCCTGAGCCATGATCGTTAAAGAGCCATCTTCAATTTCTAACACAACCTGATTAGTGGTCTTGTTAGCATAATTGGCAATACGCTTTAGAGAACTATGAAGGTCGCCTCTGTTAACAGTCAACTTATTAGGATTTTCCGTTGGGATGACAGCATTATAGTCTGGATACTTAGCATCTATCAGCCTACAGATCATATTTACCCCTTCCGCTGAAAAGAATACGTTAGATTTATTGAAGGAGATCTTTATGTCTGCATTAGGTGGCATACTAGTCTTGAGTTGCACCAAGACTTTTTTTGGGATGATGAATTGGGTATTGACGTCACTTTTGATTCCGGTGTAAGAGTACTTCACCAATTTATGAGCATCTGTAGCAACCATTTTCATGCTGCCAAAGTCTATTTGAAATAAAACGCCTGACATCGCAGGTCTCAACTCATCATTGCTTGTTGCAAATATGGTTTTGGAGATCCCTTGGATCAACCCTGAAGCTGGCATCGTGAAAGTGTCGACATCCTCTGGTTGCGGGACATTTGGAAAATCATCCCCATTTTCTCCTGCCAACTTATAAGTTCCATAAGATGAGGTCAAGGTTACTCCAAAATTATTCTCGTCAGATCTGAAAGTTACAGGCTGAGAAGGTAGTGCTTTGAGTGTATCAATTAATATTCTTGCAGGTACCGCAACTGAACCTCCAGTCTCAGGCATAACCTCGAGTTCTGTTTTTATGGTTGTTTCTAAATCTGAGGCTGTAATGGTAAGAATGTTTCCTTCGAGAGTGAATAAAAAATCTTCTAGGATAGGGATGACCACATTACTACCCATGGCTCCTCCTGCTATTTGAAGTCGTTTTAATAATTCACTTGATGATATGCTAAAAGTCATAAGTTCAGGATTAAGATTAAGTCCGTAAAAATAGTATTATTTCGCCGTCAAAACGATGTTAATTTGAAATTTATCCTACGATTAGATAAGAAATTGGTTATTTAAGACTACATAAATATTCATAATTATGTCTTTATTTGCAATCCATTGCTTTTCAGCACATAAAAGATATTGAATTAAATGATAAATAGAAGCTTAGCACCAAAAATAAATAAGGTAACCTCTGTAAATTTAATATTACCGAGAAAGCATATACTTTCAAATTCAATTCCTGTGTGGGAAATCAAGACTGATAAGCAAGATGTGATCAAGCTGGACTTATTCTTTAGAGCAGGGCGCCCGTTTGAGCAAAAACAGATGATCGCTAGGGCTTGCACTCGTTTATTGAGAGAAGGAACTAGTTCTTATTCTTCCAAAGAGATCTCAGAAATGCTGGACTTTCATGGTGCTTCATTGAGTTCGCCAGTAGACCTTGACAATTCAAACATCGTGCTTTATTGTTTGGCTAAGCACTTTGAAAAGCTATTGCCATTATTCTTTGAAATAGTTACTGCACCAACTTTTCCACAAGAAGAATTGGATCAATTTATAGAAACTAACAAACAGGCGCTTAAAGTCAATGAAAACAAGATTGATGTCAAAGCATACCGTACCATTACCGAAAAGATCTTTGGCAAGGATCATCCTTATGGATATAATTCTAGCATTGAAGGTCTGGAGGGTTTAAATGTTGAAGACATAAAAACTCATTTTTCTCGTAGTCATGTTGGGCAAAATGCCGAGTTGATAGTGAGTGGAAACACCTCCAAAAAGACGCTCGCATTACTGGATGAATATCTAGGTAAAATTCCTATAGGAGAAAAAAGTAAGATTCCATTTAACTTTCCAGATCCAGAACCAAAGCAAGTCAGACTTAATATGCCCAATGTATTGCAAAGCGCGATCAGAATCGGAATAAAGACTTTTAAGCGTTCGCACCCTGATTATAATGGTCTTTATGTGTTAAATACCATTCTTGGTGGGTATTTTGGGTCTAGATTGATGATGAACATCAGAGAAGAAAAAGGATATACTTATAATATCTTCTCATCGTTAGATACTATGGTCAATGATGGGTATTTTTATATCGGGACAGAGGTTGGAAAAGCATACGAGCAACAGACATTAAATGAGATCTATGCTGAAACGGAAAGACTCAAAAATGAGCCTATCAGTAAAAATGAACTTGAAATGGTTAAGAATTATTTGATGGGAAATTTACTAACAATGTTTGATGGTCCACTAAATGTTTCTGAAGCCATTAAAACTATGAGAGTTCATGATCTTCCATTCGATACATTGAATGAATTGATCCTTACTATCCAGCAAATAACCCCCAAAAGGATACAAGAACTATCAAATAAGTACTTGAATCGTCAAAACTTTTGGGAAGTAGTCATTGGAAACTAAATTATCTCACAATAACTAGGGTATTTTGTCTTTATTTGATTAGAAAATTAGTTGTTTTGTATTGTTAAACATCACTGATAGCAATTCAACCATAACAACTCGCTTACTCAGAAATATTAATGAAGTTATTTAATTTTTTTACGCAGGAAATAGCTATTGATCTTGGTACTGCAAACACCTTGATCATTGAAGATGGCAAGATCGTTATTGATGAGCCTTCAATTGTTGCGATTAATAGGAAAACTGGCGAGACCATAGCAGTTGGAAACAAGGCTATGCAGATGCACGAAAAAACGCATGAGAATATAAAAACTGTCAGGCCACTTAAAGATGGAGTTATTGCTGACTTCACCGCTGCAGAAAGCATGATAGAAGGCTTGATCAAGCTGATCGGTTCAAAAAAGAAATTCTTTACCCACATGAAGATGGTGATCTGTATCCCATCTGGTATTACAGAAGTAGAAAAAAGAGCCGTATTTGAATCTGCTGATCACGTTGACTCAAAAGAAACTTACCTGATCTACGAACCTATGGCTGCTGCTTTAGGAATAGGACTTGATGTTGAAGAGCCTATAGGAAACATGGTAATTGACATAGGAGGAGGTACCACTGAAATTGCAGTTATTGCACTTTCTGGGATCGTATGCGACCAATCCATCAGAACTGCCGGAGATGAATTCACTGGCGACATCATGGATTATATGAAAAGGCAGCACAATATTTTGATTGGAGAAAGAACTGCTGAGCAGATCAAGATCAATGTTGGATCTGCTCTTGAAGAATTAGAGGTTCCACCTGAAGATTATGCTGTAAACGGGAGAGACCTTATGACTGGTATTCCTATGCAAATAGTGATCTCCTATCAAGAGATCGCTAGAGCCCTCGACAAATCTATTTCTAAAATAGAAGAAGCCATCTTAAAAGCTTTAGAAATGACTCCTCCGGAATTGGCTTCTGATATCTATAAGACTGGTTTATACCTTACAGGAGGCGGAGCTTTATTAAGAGGCTTGGATATAAGAATTGCCACCAAAACTAAATTGAAGGTACATATTGCGGATGACCCACTAAAAGCTGTGGTCCGCGGTACTGGTATCGCACTAAAAAATACTGATAGATTTTCTTTCTTGATTGATAGGAATAGCGTTTAGTATTTACAACCTGTGACGTATGCGAAACCTCTTTTTACTATTTATAAAATATGGTCACATATTCTTGTTCTTATTCCTAGAATTTGTTTGCTTCATATTAATTGTAAGGTACAATAGGGCTCAAAATGAAATTTATCTCAATTCAGCCAATATCGTATCTGGGGCCATATATAGCAAAGTCAATAATGTGTCAGAATATTTTAAACTCGATGAAGTAGCAGATAGTCTAGCAAATGAAAATGCCCGATTAAGAAAATTACTTTACAACTCTTCTTATCAATCCGTTACAAACGTCGATAGCATCTTCAATCAAGATTCTGTTTTTCAATATTCTTACCTTGTTGGAAAAGTTGTCAACAACTCTATTAATCTAAACAATAATAAATTTACTATAAATAAGGGTTCTAAAGATGGAGTCAAACCTAGAATGGGTATCATAAATTCAAATGGGGTGGTTGGAATTATAAAAGATGTAAAAAAAAATTATTCCGTTGCTCTTTCACTACTCAATAGACAGGTAAAGATCTCAGTAAGTCTAAAAAACAATGGCTCCTTTGGATCGCTAGCCTGGAAAGGAATATATCCAAATATCCTAAACTTAGAAGACGTTCCAAAGCATTCAAATATTTCGATAGGTGACACCGTTGTTACTTCTGGTTATTCCTCCAAGTTCCCGCCAAATCTTATGATTGGTGTTATTGATACTTTTTGGCTTGAGCCTGGATTTAATTCTTATACGATTGAAGTAGACTTAAATAATGATCTGAGTAGGCTAAATTATGTTTACATAATAGATAATATCTTAATTGAAGAGCAAAGGGAAATTGAAGCGTTAAGTCAATGAATAATGTAAATTTAAAAAATGGCTTAAGATTTATTTTGCTTGTGCTCCTCCAGATTGGCGTATTTAAGCAGATAACCATGCAAATGGAGTATGCGAGCTACTTTCATTTATTCATATATCCTATTTTTATTTTCTTATTACCTTTTAGATATTCAAAGGTGCTTATCATTTCATTATCATTTGCATTGGGCATAGCCATAGATATTTTTTACGACTCTATAGGTATTCATGCAGCAGCATGTGTATTTACTGCATTTATAAGGCCTACAGTTTTAGAATTGATCAAACCTCAATCAGATTATGATGTTCTTTTGAGTCCGACTGTTAGCAATTTTGGATTTATTTGGTTCGTGACTTACGCTACGATAATGTTATTTGCACATTTACTCTTTTACTTTTCTGTAGAAGCATTTACCTTTGTTTATATTGGACAAGTGTTGTTAAAAACCATTGGAAGTTTTGTTGCTTCTATATTGTTTATCCTGATTTACCAATTTATTTTAAATCCTAAATAATTAGCCATTGGCTGATACTTTTAAAGAACGGCAAAACATCATCCGCGTATTTTGTATACTCGGAGCACTACTGCTCATTGGAAAAGCCATACATCTGCAACTTATTGACAGGGCTTATCAAGATAGAGCCAAAACAGCTGCTATTAACAAAATACTTTTATACCCTTCACGAGGAATTGTCTACGATAGAAATGACAATATTTTAACCTATAATTATCCCAGTTACGATCTAATGGTTACCTATAATCAGCTTGATTCGGAAATGGATACCAGTTATTTTTGTAAAATTCTAGACATCAGTAAAGATGATTTTAAAAAACGCCTGAAGAAAAAATGGGGTAAGCGCTACTCTAAATCAGTACCTTTTACATTCATACGAAAATTATCAGCGATCACTTACACAAAATTACAGGAGAGTCTCCATGAGTTTCCGGGATTCTTTGTTCAGATAAGAAACATTCGAGGGTATCAAGATACTATTGCAGCCCACATGATCGGCTATGTCAGTGAGGTAAATCAAGAGCAGATCAGTTCTTCAGAAGGAACTTACACGCTCGGAGACTATATCGGATCATCTGGACTAGAAGCCGCTTATGAGGAAGAACTCAGAGGTGAAAAAGGAATGAGTTTCCAGCTCAAAGATAATTTAGGAAGAATCGTAGGAGACTATAAAGATGGGGAACTAAATAAAGCTGCTGTTTCAGGTTCTGATCTAATTACAACGATAGATAAAGACCTTCAAACTTTCGGCGAAAGCCTCATGAAAAATAAGTTGGGCGCTGTAATAGCGATTGAGCCTTCCAGTGGTGAGATTCTATCATTTATAAGTTCCCCCACTTACAATCCAGAAATTCTGGCAATAAACAGGGATAGAGGAAAAGCTTTTGCTGACCTTTCGGAAGATCCATTAAATCCTTTTTTCAATAGAGCTGTCGCAGCAAAATATCCTCCTGGTTCCTTATTCAAACCGATTATTGGACTCATAGCCCTGCAAGAAGGTGTGTGGAATTATAATAGCTCTTTTCACTGCAACGAAGGGTATTGGAATGTTGACAGAATGATAGGTTGTCATAACCACCCTACTGCTAACAACATGGGGCAAGCGATCCAGCATTCGTGCAATGCCTATTTTTGTGAAGTCTTCAAAAGGATCATAGATAAAGAAGGCTATCACAATCCTGATATTGGTCTGAATCTCTTAAACTCCTACTTGTACAAAATGGGCTTAGGACACCCATTAGGTATTGATTTTGAAATTGAAAAAGACGGGAATCTACCAACTACTGAAACTTATGACAAAACTTATAAAGGTCGAAGGTGGCGTTCTCCTACCATCATCTCAAATGGAATCGGCCAAGGGGAAATTGAACTTACAACTGTCCAAATGGCAAATCTTGCGGCAATCATTGCCAATAGGGGCTATTTCTATACACCACATTTGGTGAAAGCTTATAAAAATAAAAGTGATCAAATAGATCTCCGTTTTACCCAAAAGAACATAGTCCCTATTGACTCTATGAATTTTGAAAAAATACTCAATGGAATGGAGGCTGTGATAACTTCAGGAACAGCAATGAGCTCTTTTGTCCCAGACATAAGAATTTGTGGCAAAACTGGTACAGCACAAAATCCGCACGGAAAAGATCATTCTATATTTTTTGCATTTGCTCCAAGAGAAAATCCTCAGATCGCTATCGCGGTCTACGTAGAAAATGCGGGTGATGGAGGTTTTGTTGCCGCTCCTATTGCAACCTTAATGATTGAAAAGTACATAAATAAATTTATTGCTGAAAATCGTGTGGCCCACCAAAAACAACTTGAAAACAGGGTAATTCTCCCAAAATAAAAAGTGTTGTTTCTATTCTTAGAAATAGATTCTGATTTACTTTTATCTTTGGACATATTTTTTTGAAGAAAATCAATATAACATGATCGTTTCTGCTATTGTGGCTATGTCTAGCAATAAAATTATTGGAATCAATAACGATATCCCCTGGTATTTACCAGCAGACCTAAAGTATTTTAAGAGAAAAACATTGGATCACCACATCATCATGGGAAGAAAATGCTTTGATTCAATTGGTAAGCCACTGCCCAAAAGAACCAATATTATTTTAACGAGAAATCCATTTTTTATAGTTTCCGGCGCCTTGGTTGTTCACGATATAGAAGAGGCATTGACCATTGCTTATGATGATAAAGCAAAGGAGGTATTCGTTGTTGGTGGAGCGGATATATATAAGCTAGCTTGGAAGTATTTGGACAGACTTTACATCACAAAGGTTGATACCACGATTGAACCTAAAGAAGGAGATGACGTGATCTATTTCCCTGAATTTGATCAAAAAAAATGGTCTATTTCTTCAAAAGAAGAAAAAACAGCTACAGAAAAAAATCCATTTGATTTTACTTATGAAATATATGAACGAATACCTGTAAAATCCGTAGGCTAGTTTGAGATAGTACGAAATCAATGAGATCTATTTTTCAAGAAGTAATTTTTAGCATCGGTAGCCACGAATTCAAATTTGGGCAACTAGTCCTATTTACCTTCTCCTTATTTGCTATTTATCTACTTTACTTTCTTTTAAAAAAGAAGGCACTACCCTATTTTTTCAAATGGAATAACTCTGACAAAAACAGTATAAAACAAGTCAATTCAAGCTTGATATTCTTGATGATCACTTTAGCTATGAAAGCGCTTTTGGTCACTCTTGAATTTGACTTCTTTCTTTTTTCATTTAACAATGCAAACTTTAGTATTTCCAATATTCTTGAAGCAATCATGGTCATTCAAGTGGCCAGAATACTGGTCATTGCGCTTTCAACGGTATTTAATAAAGAAAATGAACCTGTAGAAAATGAGCCCTCCTATAGAAGCAAGAAAGTTGCCAATAATCCGAATAAATCCGCTAGCAAAACCATTCAATACATAATTTATTTTGGAGCGATCATATACATTTTAAGAATAACAAATTTTGATTTTGTACTACCATTTGGTGGTGATCTAGAAGGATATGATTTCAGGATAAGCAGGATCTTTGGTGTTATTTTGATCATCCTTTTTGCAAAATTGGTCATCTGGATAATCGTTCAAATTATTTTGTATGGTTACTACCAAAATAAAAAGGTAAATGTTGGTTCTCAATATGCTATCAATCAGCTAATTGCCTATGTGGTCTATGTGCTTTCTGGAATCATGGCCCTTGAGTATATGGGTATTCAGATGACTGTGATCTGGGGTGGTGCTGCGGCTTTATTAGTTGGAATTGGTCTTGGTTTACAAAATACTTTTAATGATCTTGTATCAGGCGTAATTCTGCTTTTTGAAAGAGCTGTAGAAGTTGGAGATGTTGTGGAAGTAAATGGGCTTGTTGGAACCATTCAAAAAATAGGTCTTCGTACTTCTAGAATACAAAAAAGAGACAATCTTACAGTCATTGTCCCCAACTCAAGACTATCTGCAGATTCAGTGATCAATTGGAGCCACTATGATGACAAAGCCAGATTTGAAATATCCGTTGGAGTAGCCTATGGATCTGACATGAAAAAAATTAGGACCATACTTACTTCCATTGCCAAAGAAAATATATACATCCTCAAACGACCAGAATCATTTGTGCGATTCGTTGAATTTGCAGACTCCTCTCTAAATTTAGAATTACACTTTTGGACCAAGAATTTTTTACTTATTGAAGACATTAAATCTGACCTAAGATTTGCTATAGATGAGGCTTTTAGAGAAAACGGCGTTGAGATCCCATTCCCTCAAAGAGTTGTTTACTCAAAATAATTTTTTGAAATCAAAAATCCATTCCAGCTGTCAAGGCTAAATAATCCGCAACAAATAGATGTGATTTTATTGCAACCCCCACAAAGGAACGAACTTTTAATGCTTCACCAAAAGGCAAATAATATTTGGTTGTTAACTTAAAATAATTTGGCCACGGGATAAGTAAGGCATTTTTATCAAAAACATAGAATCCCGTTTGCAATTGCAAGGACCAATCTCCAAAGATGAATTCATCTCCAAGAAATAACATGTGCCTTGATGCTCCTTGAATGGCTTCTTTCTTATTTGCATACGCAAAAACGTGATATCCAAAAAAGTACATACTTCTATTAAATTCATACTCATAACCTATGATCAATCGATTGACTTTATTCAATCTATACTGCAACCCCACAGAACCAATATACACTGGAAAGATTGGGCCTCCAGGTTCTCTGATCTCTTGATATGCTAATGAAGCCGACAAGGTGTATCCTAATTTTTTTTCTGTGCTTTTTGGTTGAGCAAATTTGTAAAAAGATTTAGCCTCAATTCTTCCCTTTTCATGCCGGAATCCAAGAGACAGCATCGGGATGTTGATACCTAAATTTGGAAGTCTTGTTCCCCCGTTTGAGAAGTGTGTAAAAACCAAACCGAGATTCGCACTTATATCCTTTTGACTTTTTCGCTCTAAATAAAATTTAACGGAGGTAGTATTATTGATAGAAGAACCTATCGCATTATTTAAGGGATTATCAATCCGATCATAAGGGCGATTCAAATAGGCGATCCCTGTTCCCATTTGAAAATTGAAATTCCATTTCTCTCCTCGCATTAGATGTAATGTAATGTTTGGGATCACCCCTATTGCAGAACCTAACACTTCCTTGTTTCCGAGTTTATAGGCCAGGAACTGTAAACCAAAGGAGGGATATTTCTGCCATTCTTGCCAAGGCTTCTTTCCACGAGTTTGCCATTTAGCATTTAACTCTATCCCATAACTAGGGCCATCAACCGGGAAATTGACTTCTTCCTTGTGTTTTACAATTTTACCAAAAAGAAGGGACGGCTCAACATAAAACTGATTTTTAAGCTGAGCATAACTCGAATTAAAACCAATAAATAAAAGAAATAGAAAGACTATTAACCTCATTTTTGTTTTAAAAATTTTACAGTCTTATGCATATCTATGCTTAAGTTTCTATCTCTAGAAACTTGGGAGACGACTTTTCTATAGGCTACAAGTTCTTTTTCAATTCCTACACTACTTTTTATAGGTTTTCTGAATTCCAAAGCCTGCATAGCTGTCATGTATTCAACAGCTAATATCTTTTCTATATTTTTTATTACTCGGTAAGCTTTTGTCGCGGCATTTGCAGCCATGCTAACATGATCCTCTTGCCCATTGGAAGAAACAATAGAATCAATGGACGCAGGTGTACAAAGTTGTTTATTTTGACTGACAATTGAAGCAGCTGTATATTGAGGAATCATAAATCCAGAATTTAATCCAGCTTCTTTGACAAGAAATTCTGGTAGCCCTCTTTTTCCAGAAATTAATTGATAAGTCCTTCTTTCGGAGATGCTGCCAAGTTCGGCCATGGCGATGGCGAGAAAATCAAGAACCAAAGCAATCGGCTGAGCATGAAAATTACCTCCAGACAAAACCTCATCCGTTTCTATAAATACATTTGGATTATCTGTCACGGCATTGATCTCTGTATTGATGATCCGCTCGCAATGTCTGATGGTATCAAGAGTCGCACCGTGCACTTGAGGCACACACCTGAAGGCGTATGGATCTTGAACATTGTTTTTCTTAAGTTTCGAGATTTTAGATCCTTTCAACAATTTTCTGATGGTAGCTGATACTAGCAATTGTCCTTCATGAGGTCTGATCTTATGAAGCACTTCTGCAAAAGGCTTTACATTACAATGAAAAGCATCTAAAGAAATTGCGGTGCATATATTTGCGAGATGAAAAAGACGCTTTGCTTCACTAAGACACCAAACAGCATAGGCTGTAGAAAACTGCGTACCATTCAAAATAGCAAGTCCTTCTTTAGCTTTTAGCGTAATGGGTTGCAATTTTTTTTTCTTTAGAACACTAGCAGAGGGTACATATCTTTTCCCGTTCCACAATCTTCCCTCACCGATCAGACTCAATCCCAGGTGTGCGAGTGGCGCTAGATCTCCAGAAGCACCAAGAGAACCTTGCTTATAAATTTGAGGGATGATCCCATGATTAAAATACTTGATCAGTTGATTCACAAGTTCAATTCGGACTCCAGAATGTCCCGTTGATAGGCTCAAAATTTTCAAGAGCATGATTATCCTTACAACTTCTTCAGGAACCTCCTCTCCCATTCCACAAGCATGAGACCTTACAAGGTTTAGCTGTAGTTCCTCAATTTGATCAAGCGAAATGCTAATATTGCATAAGGAGCCAAAACCTGTGTTGATGCCATATATAGTATCCTGTTTTATGGTTACCCTGTTTTTTAGATAATTTCGAGCCTTTTCTATGACTTTTATGGAAGTCTTGCTAAGCAGTATTTCGCTATGACCACGGCTTATAGCTATTACATCTTCAATATTAAGGGCTTTTCTACCTAAAGTATAGGTTTTAGTGCTTTCTGACATCAATGTACGTTTATTGTTAACTCGCTCAAAAATAAGCATTAGCACGACTACACCAACAATTAAGACAAATTAACCTAATAGTTAAACAATCGTTAATCAAATTAACCTTTCTATACAGAAATAGTCTTATAGACGTTGATAACTTAGAACTAGTAATATTAGAATCAATTACTAATTGATTTGATAATATTTTACCTTTGGAATCACATTTTTGAATTAAAAAAAATAAAATATAACAGTATTATGGTACGTCTACAAATCCTTAAATCTACAAAAACCCTTTTGGCAATATTTGCATTGACCATGTTCAGCTTTTCCAATATGAAAGCGCAAAGAATTGCAGTCTGCGATATTAATACAGTTTTAGAGTCTTTAGATGACTATAAGCAAGCCCAAACTGAGTTGGACAAATTGGCTTCACAATGGAGACAAGACATCGCTCAGGAATACGATAAGATTAAAGGTATGTATAATGCGTATCAAGCTGAACAAGTATTGATGAGCGAAGAAATGAGAAAAGATAAAGAGGATGAGATCATGAATGCTGAAAAAAGAGTTAGAGAATTACAAAAGAATAAATTTGGTCCTGAAGGAGCATTGTTCAAAAAAAGACAAGACCTCGTGAGACCAATCCAAGAAAAAGTATACAATGCCATTGAAGACTTTGCGGCACAAAAAGGATACGATTTTATCTTTGATGCTGCTACTTCTACAGGAATCATATTCGCTAATCCTAAATATGACAAAACAGACGATATAAAAAGAGAATTAGGTTTGTAGATAATAATTTAGTTTAAAAACTAAATTGGCTATCTTTGCGGCCGCTTATTAACAGCATTCTAGGATGCAATAACTTTAAATTAAAAGAATTTATCATGAATAAATTAATGCTTTACACCTTATTTTTTGTTGGTTTCTTTATGATGTCCAATACCGTTAGCGCTCAAAAATTTGGTTACTTAAACTCGCAGGCGCTATTAGCTGAAATGCCTGAGGTAAAACAGGCAAGAGCAAATTTGGAAACTTTCCAAAAGCAGCTTCAGAAAAAAGGAGAAGGAATGCTTACAGAACTTCAAGGAAAATACCAAAACGCTCAACAAAAAGCTGAAAGAGGAGAATTATCTCCAAAAGAACAAGAAGTTGAACTTCAAAAATTGAAGCAACAAGAGGCTGAGATCGGAAAATTCGAGCAAGATATGATCCGTCAGATCCAAGAAAAGGAAGGAGTTTTATTAGGTCCAATCTTAGAAAAGGTCAACAATGCTATCAAAGCTGTTGCTGAAGAAAACGGCTACCAGTTCGTTTTTGATGCAAGCACACAAGTTTTGCTTTATGCTGATCAGACAACTGACGTTAGCGAAATGGTTAAATCTAAATTGGGACTTTAATATCCTAATTGATTTTTATAAAAAAGGGTTCGTGCTGTGCACGAACCCTTTTTTTATTTATTGGTGTGGAAACGCAAAATAATTGTATTTAATATTCTACAAATCAAATTTGATCCCTTGTGCCAATGGCACAGTCTTACTGTAATTGATTGTATTCGTCTGTCTACGCATGTAAGCCTTCCAAGAATCAGAACCTGATTCTCTTCCACCTCCGGTTTCTTTTTCTCCTCCGAATGCGCCACCAATTTCCGCGCCCGAAGTACCGATGTTCACATTGGCAATACCACAATCAGATCCTGCAGCACTTAAGAAGTATTCTGCCTCTTGAACAGAGTCCGTCATTATTGCTGATGACAATCCTTGTGGCACATTGTTTTGCATTGCGATCGCTTCATCCAAAGTTTTGTACTTCATGATGTACAAGATAGGAGCGAAAGTTTCTGTTTGGACAATGTCTAATTCATTGCTTGCTTCTACAATACAAGGTTGAACATAGCAACCAGATCCATAGCCTCTACCTTTCATGACTCCTCCTTTCACAACAAATTTTCCTTTCTGCTTCTTAACTTGCTCTAATGCGTTCAGGTAATTATTAACCGCATCCTTATCGATAAGTGGTCCAACATGATTCTTTTGATTCAATGGATCACCTATGCGAAGTTGCTTGTAAGCTTTTGCAATTTTCTTTTTTGTTTTATCGTAGATGCTTTCATGAATAATCAATCTCCTAGTTGTAGTACATCTCTGCCCTGCAGTACCTACTGCCCCAAATACAGCCCCCGTCAAAACAATGCTTTCTTCAGCTGAAGGAGTAACAATAATCGCATTATTACCTCCCAGCTCTAAAAGGGATTTTCCCATTCTTGCTGCTACGGTTGCACCTACGATCTTACCCATACGTGTAGAACCCGTTGCAGAGATCAATGGAATTCTATGATCAGTAGACATATATTCTCCTACCTTATAATCACCATTGATGATGCAAGAAACACCTTCTGGTATTTTATTTTCTTTTAAAACCTTGTGGAATATGTTTTGACAAGCTACTGTACACATTGGTGTCTTTTCAGAACCCTTCCATACACTCACATCTCCACAAACCAAAGCGATCATAGAATTCCATGACCAAACAGCAACTGGAAAGTTAAAGGCAGAGATGATTCCACAGATACCTAGTGGATGCCATTGTTCGTACATTCTATGAGATGGTCTTTCGGAGTGCATCGTCAATCCATATAATTGTCTCGATAATCCAACTGCAAAATCACAGATATCGATCATCTCTTGGACTTCGCCCCAACCTTCTTGAAGACTCTTTCCCATTTCATAGGAAACCAATCGACCAAGTGCATCTTTGTTCTTTCTCAATTCTTCTCCGTAAAGTCTTACGATCTCCCCACGCCGAGGAGCAGGAACCGTTCTCCAATAAGTAAATGCCTTTTGAGCAGTCTTTATAACTTTCTCATACTCTCTTTTTGAGGTTACACTTACAGAACCTATAAGTTTACCATCTACTGGAGAATATGATTCAATGTATTTTTTAGAGCCGGCAGTTGACTTCAAACCTGTTGAAGTTCCATTGTTTTTGGCCTTAAGGCCTAATTTTTTTAAGAAGCTATTCTTCATTTCAGAAATGTTATTTTGTAAAGGACTTAATTGTCAATATATAAAGGTGCAAATGTATGAAATACTTATGCCTTTTTGTTTAACTGCATTTGGAGGTTGCAAGTTTGGGATTGAGACTATTTTATTTAAAACTTCTTTTCTTAAACTAGTCAAATATTGTTTGAAATTAGTGGGTTCTATGAATATTTTAAAAATGGTTTTAAAGGAGTTGAATGGAGGGTTTATCGTAATATTGCAATATTACTAATAGAGGCATAGATCATCAGTATTTGCAGGGGTTTCATATAATTTATTTCTCCATTTCTAGTTAAAAAAAGGACCTTCATCGTAATATTGCAATATTACCCCCCCCTTCTCAACAAAAAAATAGGTTTACAAAAGCCGAAACCTTTGCAAACCTATTTAATATAAAATAAATGATTGCTAGAAAATTCTAAAACCCAAAACCTACACTAAGATTAATGTTATGGATTCGGTGATAAAAGCTTCCTTCAAAAACACCATCTTTTGAATCTATGGTAAAATCAAGATCTGCTGCGCTGAAAGGAGTAATATCATAGTTTAATCCAAAAACTAGAAATAATTTTTTATAGACCTTTATTTTATAGTTAGCTAATGCCGTTAATCCAGGTAATAACTCTAAGCCATTGGAATCTACATTATAGCTCCAATATTTTCTAAAAGTGTTTGTATTATTATCAATAAAATTTACACTACCGGAAACTGAAGCCACATTGAAAAGTACAAAAAATCCTCCTCCAAAATAAAAATCCTTTTTTGCGTTTTCTTTGTTGTAATTAAACAACTTACAAAACTTTATAGTTGCAAAACCCATGGAGAGTTTTTTGACTCTAAATGTATTTCTATCTTCTCCAAATTCATATTTGAAATCTGAAAAAAATTCTTGATGTGTTAAAAAGCCAAGTCCAGCACTTCCTAAATATGGTTTTTCTTTAAAAAAATAAATCCTAGAATATTTGAAACCTCCTATAAATCCTGGAGACCTATTCAAAATAACGTCAGCTCTTTCATAATCAGATTTGGCTCGTTCATTCATACCATAAAATACTTCAAAATGATTTTGCGCTATGGTGTCAGTGTTTATTAAAGACAGAAAAATAATTATATATATAATTTTTGTTAATTCTACCATAAGTGAATTGCTGTAAATGCTCCATTTGACCCAACAACTGCACCGTCTGCTGGACCTGCGTGACCTTCAGGATGGTGAAACCAAGGTCCACTAACCCATCCCCAAGCTTCAGTTGATAATGATGATCGGCTATTTCTTTCACGAACTGGTATTGGAACAGGATTATTTTGCAAATTTGTGTAGGCATTGCATCCTGCATCCCTTACCCATGAACTACCTGAAATTGACAATGATGCTCTAGTCCTTCTCCAATTTCCATTATTTCTTACTCTATAGTTTTTGATTTGAGCTTGAATAAATTGTGCTGTTAATGAAAGAAAATGTGCAGCCGTCCCTCTTAATCTAATCATTCTAGTGTTATTTGCATAAGGATAATCATCACTTAAAAAAAACCAAGTCGAGCATAAATGAGGAGTATTTCTTGAGTCTGAACTTTCACGAAAATCGTTTAATCCTTCGCAAAAATCGACGACCACATTGTCTATTTTGGCTATACAATTGAAATTCAATAATGCCTTAAATGCTTCGTCGAAAGGAACAATTTCATTCGGATATGAATCCCAATCTAAATTTATTCCACCAGAATTAAGCCAACTTAATTCTGCTATGTCATCCTTTTTAAATAATGACATTACTGTCCAACTTGAATTAAAATCTTCTAGAGGCTGAAACTCCGATTCATTTCCATAATAAAATAAATCATCATATTCATCTTCATTCAGAAGTTGATATTTATTTGATAAATAGTCATTATGTTTATCAACACAATCTTTTAAACAATCTAGTGCAGATTTAAAATCCTCAATTGTATTGTATTCAGGAATTCCATTTGAAAAAGTCATGTATTGGGTGCAATTACAAACAGGTGGGTCATTGGCATGTTGTCGCTGGATATCCGAATCATTTTTACTAATCGTAATTTTTTCTTTTGCGCAACCGAAAATACATAAAGAACAAATTAAAATGTAAACGTGGTAATTAAACGTGGTAATTTCATATTTTTGAATTAAATGAAAAAAATTATAATTCAAAGTACAAAATTTTTCACCGAAAACCTATTATATGAAATTTGGTAATACCCAAGACTTTCTCTTACACCCAAAAAAAATCTCCCTCCCCCCTAATCCGCTTTCAACCACCTGATCAACACAGGCATCAAAAACAGATCGCTAAACAAAGCACTAAATAAAGTAAGACTTATCAACAAACCAATTGACACCGAAGGGGGATGCACAGAAAATAACATCACTAAAAATCCAAAGAATAATATAATTGAAGTAAGACAAATCGCCTTGCCCGTTTCCATAAAGGAAACTTCAATCGCAGCTTCCATATCCATGCCGTTTCTTCGAGATATTTTATACTTACTCAGAAAATGTATCGTATCATCTACCGCTATCCCAAAGATCACCGCAAAGACAATCGCAACTCCCGCTTCCAGATCTATACCTATAAATCCTAGCAAAGCGCCCGCTAGCACAAGCGGAAAAAGATTCGGGATCAAAGAAACCAAAACCATTTTTATATCTCTAAAAAGAAAGGCCATCAAAAAACTCACGATAAGAATCGCACCTCCTAATCCCAATAGAAGAGAACGCCTGACATAAGCAGCATTCTTGTCTATGATCAATCCAGTACCTGTTCTTTTGAAACTGATTTTTGTGCTATCTGTATTAGCTGATATCCATCGATCTATGTCCACACCCATTTGTTTGATCGTATCTGCTCCAATGTCAAGGATCCTAGAAGAAATCCGCGCCTTGGTTTCATCCTCATTTACCAATACATTAAATCGATTGTTGGGCAACTTGGAGGTCAACTTCTTATATTTATTAAACTGTCTTTCATCTTTAGGAAAAGTATATGCCTTGTGACTGTTGCCATTCTCCATCTGGTTGATGGATTTATAAACAGTTGTCAAAGACGTCACCGCTCTTATGGAAGGGTATTCTTTTAAGTGCTGCTCGACTTTATGTACTTCACTTAGCACTTCATAGTCTGTCACTTTCTTATCACCTTCTGCAAAAACGGCAAATTCCATTGGGCGAAAGCCAGTAAAATTCTTTTCAAAAAACTTAAAGTCTTCGGTGATCTTTGCGCCGGAAGGCATATTATTAATTATGGCGTAGTTGGTTTTTATCATTGAAATTCCAACCATACTGATCGCAAAAATTGCAATCCCACCTATCGCAATTTTCCTTGGATAATCTCTTGTGTAGATATAAAACCAAGCCATAAATTTATCCCAGATCTTTTGGTTGCTACCATAAGAGGTAAGTTGATCCCTGTCAAAAAATGTGAGTAATGCAGTTGTCAAAAACAATACAGTGATATAAGCCACCATAACACCTATCGCTGCATTCACCCCAAAGTCTTTAATAGGATAAATTTTTGAAGTCATCAATGATCCAAAACCAATGGCTGTGGTCGTTGATGTCAGCAAGGTAGCCAGACCAATCTCTTTTATAGTTACGATAATAGCATCTTTTCTAGTTTTCCCTTCTTCTAATTCCTTAATGTATTTTGTCATGATGTGAATCACATCCGATGTACCCACGATGATCATTAAGACAGGATACAAAGCAGAAATGGCACTTAGTTCTCTCCCAAAACCGGCAAGCAAACCAAAGAATAAAAGCATGCCTATACCTATACTTATCAAGGCAACCGCTATTCCCCAAAATCTTCTAAAAATCAAAAACATGACCAGCATGACCAATACAGAAGAGACAGCCCCCGAGACAAGTACTTCTCTTTTTTGCATCTCTACCAATTCCTTTTGAAAGTATGCTCTCCCTAATAAATGATGCGCATCAAAATCATAGCTTTGCACCATCTCTTGCAATGCAAGGATCAACTCTTTAGATTCATCTAACCCAATATTTTCTTTTGTTTTCAAAAGTATGGTCAATGCCTTTGCATCCGGACTGATCAAATTATAGACAAACCGTTCATCTGCCAGAATTTTCTCTCTGTCCCTTTCATACTTCTCCGGTTTATCAATATGAATTGCGGGTATAGAGGTAATTGCAAAAGGCGTTTTTAGTGGATAAGAAAAAGTAGTTAATGAAGTGGACTGCAAAACGTAAGGAAGCTTGCGCGTTTGCAGTGTCAGCTTATGAAATGCTTTTAAATATTCTTCTTGGAAGGCACCTTCCTTATTGGCGACAGCTACGATGAGAAAGTTGTCATCTGTTTCAAATTCAGCAATGAAGTCTCTGAAAAATTCAAGGTCTTCATCCCCTTCCGGGAAGAACTGCTCAAAGTCAAAGGCGAATTTGAGTTGAAAAATGTAGAAGGAACTTAGGACCGCTAAAAGTATAAAAACACCTATAGATGCCCATCTTAATTTTGCTAGCATATTTTGTAAAAATAAGGGAACAAGTAGAGTATCGGAATGTTTAGATAAATTTTTAGTCCCAAATTGAAGGTTTTTTCAAAAGATGCGAAAATGTTACTGTTTATCAGTCAGTTATGCAGATGATTTTTGATTTTTTATTAAAGAAAGCTTGTTTTTAATTATAAAGAAAGATACCTTTGCCCCCTCTTAAGAAATAAGAGAATTTTATTTTAAAACCTAAATGTAAAAAAGGTGGATTTTTTAAGTTATAAAACGAAGTCAGCGAAAAAAGAAGAAGTATCACGAGAATGGTACGTTATTGACGCTGAAGGTGAGTCTGTTGGTAGACTTTGCACCAGAGTAACAGATGTTCTCAGAGGCAAGCATAAGCCATCATTCACGCCCCATGTTGACACAGGCGACTATGTAATAGTGCTTAATGTTGACAAAATTAAGTTTACCGGCAACAAGTGGGCTCAAAAAACTTACATCAGCCATACAGGTTATCCTGGCGGACAAAGAAGCATCACTGCTGCTGAACTCCAAAAGAAAAAACCTTATGCTATTGTAGAGAAAGCTGTCAAAGGTATGCTTCCTAAAAATAAATTGGCAAAACAAGTATTCAAAAAGCTTTTTGTATACAGTGGAACAGAACATCCTCACACTGCTCAGAAGCCAAAACAATTAACACTTAAATAAAATAGATAGATATGGAAATGGTAAATGCCATAGGCAGAAGAAAAGCCTCCGTTGCTAGAGTTTATGTCACTAAAGGTGATGGACAGGTCTCTATCAACGGCAAAACTATAAAAGAATATTTTCCGCAAAGTAATATTCAACCAAACATTACTGCTCCTTTTAATGTAGTTGAGGTTGAAAACATCTACAACGTAAAAGTAAATGTCAAAGGTGGAGGATTTAAGGGACAATCAGAAGCCATAAGAATGGCTATCTCAAGAGCCTTGGTCAAGATGAATGAAGATTTTAGAAAACCTCTAAAAGCTCAGAAATTCTTAACCAGAGACGCAAGAGTTGTCGAACGTAAGAAGTACGGTAAGCCAAAAGCAAGAAAGAGCTTCCAATTCTCAAAGCGTTAATATTTTTTATCAGATTAAAATTCTTCATACGATATGAATACACCAAAATATAAAGAATTACTTGATGCAGGCGTTCACTTTGGACACATGAAAAAGAAGTGGAATCCAAAGATGCAGCCTTATATCTTCATGGAAAGAAAAGGTATACACCTTATAGATTTAAACAGAACTTCTGAATGCCTTGACAATGCCTACAAAGCAGCTAGAAATATCGCTAAATCAGGTAGAAAAATAATGTTTGTTGCTACAAAAAAGCAAGCTAAAGGCATAGTTGCTGAAGCTGCAAAGTCTGCAAACATGCCATACGTGACTGAGAGATGGTTGGGAGGAATGATGACAAACTTCTCCACCATAAAGAAGTCCGTTAGAAAAATGCAAACCATTGATAAGATGTTGCAAGATGGTTCTCTAAACAGCGTAACTAAGAAAGAAAAGTTGATGCTGAACAGAGAAAAAGCAAAGTTGGAAAAAGTACTAGGTGGTATTTCTCACCTTAACATGCTTCCTTCGGCTTTATTCATCGTTGATATTCATCATGAGCATATTGCTTTGGCTGAAGCCAAAAGATTAGGTATCAGAACCATCGCTATGGTGGATACAAATTCAGATCCTAATTTGGTGGATTTTCCAATCCCAGCGAATGATGATGCCTCAAAGTCAATCAAGATCATTACAGATACCATTACTAATGCTATCCAGGATGGTTTGGAAGACAGAAAAAAAGTAAAAGCAGAAAGAGAAAGTTCTGCAAAAGCATAAGATCCATTTAATAATCAAATAATAAATAAAAAATGAGCGAAGTAAAAATATCTGCTGCAGAGGTTAAAAAACTAAGAGACCAAACAGGAGCTGGTATGATGGACTGTAAAAAAGCCCTTACTGAAGCAGAAGGTGATTACGAAAAAGCAATTGACTACCTTAGAAAGAAAGGCCAGAAAATGGCTGGAAAAAGAGCAGATAGAGAAGCTAAGGAAGGTGTTGTAATTGCAGTTACATCTGACAATAGCAAAAATGGTGTTGTTTTAAGATTAAGTTGTGAAACTGATTTCGTTTCAAAGAATGAAGATTTTATTAATCTAGCAAAATCATTTGCTGATACTGCGCTTAAAGCTTTACCTGATACATTAGAAGAATTGAACGCCCTTACACATGATGGTACCACAATTGCCGAAAAATGTACGGAGCAAATTGGCGTCATTGGTGAGAAGATCGAAGTTTCTCAATACGGAAAACTTGAGTCTTCAGGTCAAGTAGTACCTTATATACACATGGGTTATAGAGCTGGTGTTATTGTTGCTTTAAACCAAGATGGTGAAAATGCTGTCGAGCCTGGTAAGAATGTTGCTATGCAAGTTGCTGCAATGAAGCCAGTTGCTCTTGATAAAGATGGTGTTGACTCTGATACAATAGCAAGAGAAATAGAGATAGGAAAAGATCAAGCAAGAGCAGAAGGAAAGCCTGAAGCGATGATTGAAAAAATCGCAATGGGTAAGCTTAATAAGTTCTATAAAGAAAGAACACTTTTAAATCAAGCTTATGTTAAGGACAGCAAATTAAATGTTGCTGGTTATCTTCAATCAATAGATAAAGATTTAAAAGTCACCGCTTTCAAAAGCATTCAGCTTGGATAAAGCTTTTCAAAAAATAAAAAGACGAATTAATTTTTTAATTCGTCTTTTTTTTGCCCTTTACCGAAAATTGGATTTAAATTTGAACTACAATTTTTAAACTTCATCAGAATGAGCCTTAAATACAAAAGAATTCTTTTAAAATTGAGTGGTGAGTCATTAATGGGCAAACAACAGTTTGGTATTGATCCAGAAATGCTAAAACATTATGCTCATCAAATTAAGGCCATCTCCGATCTCGGCGTTGAAATCGCCATCGTAATCGGTGGAGGAAATATATATAGAGGATTGCAAGCGGCAGATTCTGGTATAGAAAGAGTACAAGGAGATTATATGGGTATGCTTGCCACAGTTATCAATGCCATGGCACTGCAATCATCCATGGAGCAAATTGGCGTATACACCCGTCTAGTATCTGCCATAGAAATGAGACAAATAGCAGAACCATACATAAAAAGAAGAGCCATTCGACATCTAGAGAAAGGTAGAGTAGTTATTTTTTCTGCTGGTACTGGATCTCCTTACTTTACCACAGATTCAGCCGCTGCCTTGAGAGCTAATGAAATTGACGCTGACGTCATATTAAAGGGTACTAGAGTTGATGGTATCTATACCGCAGACCCAGAAAAAGATCCATCTGCAACAAAATTTGACACCATCTCATTTACAAGGGTAATTAGCTTAGGTTTGAGCGTCATGGATATGACTGCCTTTACAATGTGTCAGGAAAACAATATCCCTATCGTTGTGTTTGACATCAATCAACCTTCAAACCTAATGGGTATCATCCAAGGAGAAACAATCGGTACTTTGGTTGCCGATGTTTAACTTATCTTTTTAAGGCAATTGTAAATAATTGCCATAAAATCTTGAACGAATCTTTCATTGATAGCTTTGATCCATCTTCGTGTACCCACCTTTTAAGTGGCTGCTCGCAAATCATCGCCTGGACCTTATCGGTTCCGAAATGCTTTTTCATTCTCAAAAAGATCTCTACATCAAACAACCACCTAGTATCAAATGGCTCTGCAAACATCAATTGAGCTACATCTTTTGTCATAACCTTTGCTCCGCATTGTGTATCCTGAAATTTCATTCCTAAAATCTTTTGAATGATCTTATTGATAGTCACACTAATAATAGCCCTTGAGTCTTCTTTCGCTATGTTAGCACCCATTCGGTTTATTCTAGAACCACTTACGATCTTATAATTAGATTTTGATATGGTTCGTGTTAGATCTTCAAAATCAGAAAAGTTGGTAGAAAGATCTGCATCTAAATATCCCACATAGTCAAACTGCTCATTATTAGCCATTGATAAGACGCCTTGCCTGACAGCTTCGGCTTTTCCCCCATTCTGTTTGCAATCAACTATTGAGATATAACTTTCTCTTCCATTTCTCAATTCTTGTAAGACCTCCAACGTTTTATCTTTAGAGCCATCATTTACAAAGCAAATATGAAAACCTGTCGTATTGACTATAAATTTTTGAAACTCCTCCGTTTTCAATCTTTCTTCCTCATTGTAGCAAGGAATCACTATGCCACAATAGTTTGCTTGTATTTGAGCATTTGACTGACCAGCAACCATCTTAGAACTATCTTTATTGGCGATCAATCTCTTTACCCTAACAAAAACCTCTCTTAGACCTACTGGCTTTCTTACATAATCATCAACACCCAAATTAAAAGCATCTATGACAGAGTCCTCTTCATTATTTCCAGACATCACGATTATGGGCGTAGAAACTCTTTGATTAGATCTAATATGTTCGATAACTTCAAATCCTGATTTTATGGGCATCTCTAGATCAACCATGACAAGGTCAGGTTGATGTTCATCATAAAGATCAATGGCTACTTGACCGTTTTCGGCATTGAGAATCAAAAATCCACTCGAAGCTAATTCGTGGGTGATTTTTTTTAAAACCAGAGGCTGGTCATCGGCAATTAAAATTTTCATCTATGGGATGTTATGGTTAGCATATCGAAACCTGGAGGGAGATTTCATTAAGGAGGGTATCTCTTCTTAGTCAATAATCAAGCCTTAAAATCCAAAGACGTAATTTTTGTCACTTTGCTATGGCAATTGTAGCAATACTTACTTTTGTATTTGGCAACTCCAAAATTTTAATCGCGCACGCTTCCAAAGTAGCTCCAGTTGTCACCACGTCATCTACCAAAAGAATATGCTTGTCTGCTAAAGTATTTTTTTCAGCAAGTTCAAAAGAGCCCAAAACATTTTCCAATCTTTCTAATCTAGTCTTAATAGTTTGGCTGCTTAAATTTGACGACCTCAGTAGCGCATGCGGTAAAACTGGAATTCCTAATGACTTGGAAAGACCATTAGCAAATTTTGTTGATTGATTAAAACCTCTTTTTCTATGCTTGGTATAGTGTAAAGGAACAGGAACGATCACATCAATATCTTTAAAGAACTTGGAGGTTTGTATTTTTCTACCATAAGATTCGCCTAAATAGACACCGACCTTTGTCTTACCTCTATATTTTAAATTATGAATGAGCTTTTGCACAATACCTCCTTTGGTGAAGTAGAACATTGCTGCAGCTGCTTCAACTTCTATTCTACCCCAGAATCTATCTGTCAATAAATTTTCCGAGTGGTCTAAAAAATTTGTATATGGTAATCTGTAATTGCATTGGACGCAAATGATATCCTTAGGTATAGGCACCTTTTCACTACAAGCCAAACAAAGATTAGGATATAACAGGGCAATAAAATCCCTGAAGAGATCTGTTGATTTCAGTTTCATGCTTTTTAATTTTGTTAAGTTTAAGACTTACTCTTGTCTAAACATTTTACTAAGTTAGTAATATTTTTACTTAAAATTAAAAACAAAAAAACGCCTGTCCAATAAAGGACAGACGCATCAAAACAAAACGAAAAACCAACTTTAAACAAGTTTCTTTATTGATATGAAAACCAGATCATTTGAATATTGTTGTGGTAGGAACTGTTAAAAAAATACTAAAGTGTTTCTTAACGTCTTACACTAATGTATATACAAAAAACTGTGCCAATTGAACACATATTACGATCAACCTGCTTTTAATCTGACCGGTACCTCCATTTGACTTCCCTTTCTTAGGATAGTGACTTTTATAGTGTCACCTACTTTAGATTTACTGATGACTTCTTGAATCTCCGGAACAGAATTGATCTTTTGATTTTCTATTTGAATGATAATATCTTTTGGAAGTAATCCCGCATATTGAGCAGAGCCTCCATCTGCTACATCGGCAATATAAACGCCAACCATATCATTCATTCCTAACTCTTCTAGAATTTCTGAGTCTACTTCTGCAATAGATACTCCTAAATAAGCTCTTTGAAAGGAACCATATTGTATGATATCATCAACGATCTTTTTAACTATATTAGAAGGAATGGCAAATGAATACCCTGCATAAAAACCTGTCTGCGACTTAATGGCAGTATTAATACCTAATAATTCTCCCTCCGTATTAACCAAAGCTCCTCCACTATTACCAGGATTCACAACCGCATCTGTTTGAATAAAAGACTCTATCGCATCTCTGCCTTTACTTTTAAGAATATCAATATTTCTGCTTTTAGCAGAAATAATTCCTGCAGTGACGGTCGAGTTTAACTCTAAAGGATTTCCAACTGCAAGTACCCACTCTCCTACCTCTGCTTGATCTGAATCTGCCCAACTCAAAGTTTTCAAATTGCTAGCATCGATTTTTATAACAGCAAGATCAGCTTTGGGATAAGTACCTACTACTTCAGCAAAATATGTATTGTTGTCTGATAAAGTAACTTCTAAATGAGAAGCATGTTCAACCACATGATTGTTTGTGACGATATAACCGTCTTTTGAAACGATCACACCAGAACCGGTACCTTCTCTAGGTCCAAGATCTAATGGCATTCCAAAGTTAAAAAGGTCAAAAGGACTAGATGTATTTGAGTTTCTAGCAGCCTGATCTTGTTTTGCAGCAATGTGAACAACAGAATTAGTTGTTGTCTTAGCAGCCTGAACAAAATCTATGGTCGCTAAATTCACATTTGGCTTTATGTTGAGATGACTTACAGCCTTTGAAAAGTTGTGTTGTTTGAGTGCAGAATCTTTGGGTTTTATCAATTGAAGTCCAATCAAAACTATTAGCCCACCAAAAATACCTGACGTTATTAATGGAATAAATTTTTTCATTATAGAATTTTATAAATTAAACTTTTAACAAAATTACAATATTGGCATATTTTTTCGTCCGTTTAGCATAAACGCTTTAAAATAATCTATTGTTTATTAAAGCTATGGTTTAACAGGATGTTAACCAAAGGTTTTTGGTATTCCTAATAGACAGATTATCTTCTTATTTCGTTATAAAATTGTGGTCAGAGCGTTTTTTTTTAGTAGCTTATTAATAAATTTATATATTAGTATCTAATGTCAATAATGGATAAAGCTTCAGGTAAAATATTTAACGAGCACTCCTTACTCTCTCCGGAAACAGACACGGAGAAAAATTTGCTGACCGACGAAAAATTTGTTGAAGGCCTACATTGGGGAGAACCTAGATTTGGACATCCAGAGGGAAAAGTTTTATTTCATATTAAAGAAGTCTTAGATAATATCGATAAATGCGATGTTGGCAAGGAAGAAAGAAGAAAACTTAGACTTATTGCTTTCGTTCATGATACATTTAAATTTCAAGAATGTAAAATGGCTGGTCCAGCTCGAGATTGGACAAAACACCATGCAGTACTTGCAGAAAATTACATAAAACAAATTACCACTGAAGTAGACATAATAACCATCACAGCAATGCATGACGAGGCATTTCACGCATGGAAATTATCTGAATTAAAAAAAGACCAGGAAGCTGGTAAAATCAGACTAGACAACCTTTTGGCCAAAACTAAAGGCTTTGAGCAGTTATATTACACTTTCTTTGTATGTGATACTACTACGGGGGACAAAAACCTTCGTCCCATTGATTGGTTTGAACAAAAAGTACCTTCTTTAAAAAGATTCAGTCTAAAATAAGACTATACTACTTAGCATTTTCATATTTTTATGGGTGCCACTACAATTTTATGGATAGAAAAGAAAAAGACAGAATTTTTGAGAAGGAGTTTGCCGTACATGCAGATGCCCTATTAACATTTGCGTATCACCTTACTTTATATGATTCTTCTGCCGAAGATCTTGTCCAAGAAACCTTTATGAAGGCTTGGCGTTTTATAGAAAAATACGATCAGGGAACGAATGCGAAGGCTTGGTTGTTTACTATTATGAAAAACGCATTCATCAACGATTACAGAAAAAAGGGTAAACAACCCAAAAAAGTCGATATTGATGAGGCTATTTTTACTTTAGATGATGATAATGGCACTCCTCTTAATAGCTATGTTGATCTAAGACAAGAAATGTTGGAAAATCTAATGGGCGACGAGGTCACTATGGCCATTAATTCATTATCTCTAGATTCAAGAACAGTTGTTTTATTATGTGATGTGGAAGGTTTTACCTACGAAGAGATTGCTAAAATAACTGGTGTTCCTGTCGGAACTGTGAGATCAAGATTGTTTAGAGCTAGAAATATGCTCAAAGCCAAATTGAAAGAATACGCCGAAAGTTTCGGTTATACTGATAAAAGAAAAACGTCCTAATTTAAACCGAATATTAAGATCATAATTTCATTAAATTTATAAAAATGGGTGATCAGCCAGTTCAACAAAGCTTAGCAGACAAAGTCAGTCTATTTGTAGATAACTCTCTAAGCAAAGAAGACAAAATGCAGTTTATATCAGAAATGCAAAATGATCCAGCAATTTCTGAAATGGTTGCACAAGAAAAATACTTCAAAGATTTCATTAAAAACAAAGTGCCTAGGAGAAAAGTATCTCCGAATATGATCGAAGGCATCATGAGGAATATCGATTCCAAAAGCTAAAGTTTTTTAGCTCCTATTTAATTCTACCCACACAACATATTATTTTTAGATCAGCAGCTTTTCTGTGAGAAGTTTTTATTTCTAGTATGGAATACCAGTATTCAAATACCTGTATAAGCATTGCTGAAAATCAGAAACTCCCTTTAAATCGCTTGCGCTACATTCGAATCTTTCAACACCTTTTTAGACAAGTATTCAAATTTTTTATTAAGAATCAACTTTGCACAGGATAAAACTTCTTTTGTACTCTGAAGAATCAAGTTTCAATGATACAAACAAGCCTAATAATAGAGAATAATCGACTGATAGTTTATCTATATTATATCATACTCCTAAAAAATTATTGCTTAATAAATTTTTGAGTTGAAAACCCTTCCTCTGTTTGTATTTGTATAAAATAAGCTCCCTTTTGTAAATCACCAACCAACAAAGTATTTTTTCCCTTTTGTAAAAATTGAGTGGCTAATATTTGACCTTTCAAATCAGTGATTTGAGCCGTTCCTACGTTTTGATTCCAAGCAACTATTAAAAAATCAGTGGTTGGATTTGGATACACTGAAAGCTCAAATTTAGCAGCAAAATCTATAGAAGAAGTTGGCCCATTATCATTGGTGGTCACGTTGTCAATACAGAAATAGCTAGGAGTATTTAATCCAAATTGTCCTAAATCACTTCCCGACATTGTGAATACTAATTCATCAACATCACCCAAAGAACTCAAGTCAACAAAAGTCCAATTCTCAATAATATAATCGTTGCTATTGTCCGCATCTCTAAAGTCTGCGAGGTAAAAATTGACACTATCTGTACTGACTTGTCCGTCAAGGCTTGCTTTGATCGTTAGCAAAAGAAAATCAGGATCATTACCGTCAATACCTCCAAATTTTTTGGCAAAACTATCTCCATCTTGCATACTCAAAAAAGAATAAGTCGCATTAGTGATGTACAATCCTACAACACTCCCTCCTTTAGCTGGGCCTTCCAGATTTATGATGCTATTTCCTGAAATATAAGATGTCACATAATGGGTTGAACCATCAAATCCACCACCAGTGATTGCACTAAATTCATTAGAAAAACCTGGAGTTGTAACATCAGTTGTAGTTGAAATTGACCACCCAGACCAGAAAGAATAAGAACCTGCATCTGTAAATTCGTTTGGCAAAAAAACGTTTCCGTTTGTGTATCCACCACTTCCATCACTACCATTCAAAAAGCTATCAACTGGCAAATTGAAATCTTCGAAAGTTGAGGTAGTTTGAGCTTGCAAAAAATAAGCTGAGAAAATTAAGGTTAAAATAGTAAAAAATTGTTTCATGTTATTTTAAATTTTTATTGAAAATATTAGTTCATAATTTCTGCCCGGCATTGGGCGATATTCGATGACATGATAATTGGTGTCCCATATATTTTTGATAGTAAAGGATAATTGACTTGACCATTGTTTTTGTTTGAAAGCATAAGAAGTAGTTAGATTCCCAATGTGATAACTTTTCAAAATATTGAAATTTGGCGTCCGGACCGAACCCGTGAAATGCTGGCGATAAATTATTTTGGTATTTTTAAAATTCAAAGCAATCTTTCCAAAAGCTTGGTGGGTTGGCACATACCATAATTGCTCACCAGCCTCAATATTGGGTGTAGTAATTTTTTTTTGATTGGTCGAAAGCACATAGTCATAACCACCCGAAATTTGAAGGTTTAATTTTTTGAAGTTCGTATCCCAATTAGCACGCTGCTCAATTCCTCTACTCCAAACTTCTGCCAAATTTTTAGGTGACCAAAACATCTGTCCAGCAGAAGGACTCCAATAAATCCAGTTTCTTATATTTCTATTAAAACCAGTAATGGAGTAACTAAAATTATTTTTCTTTTTTCCTTTGAATTGAGTTGAAATACCCAATTCCTCACTCCACCCACTCTCCGGCAGAAGATCAATATTTCCACCCGGATTCCAGTACAAGTCATTGAAGGTTGGCAAACGATAATTATTAGAAACTTTACCTTGTATAATCAACCAATTGGTCAGTTTTCCTTGAAATCCTAAACTCGGAGCAGTGGGAATTAATTGGTTGTCAACTAATTCAAGCCTTGAATTCAGTTGAAAAGTCCAATTTTTTATATTCTGTTTAAATGATGCAAAAAGCGCTGATCGATTTTGCTGTGGCGGAGTACTGTAATTTTCGATATCAGCATAAGTCCACGAGTGACTCAAACCAATAAGTAACTGCTGATTTTTATTAATATAATATTCTCCTTCTACCTCTCCTAGTGCACTCCAAAAGAAGCTCAATGCATCCGTCAATCGCTCTGGATCATTGTAATGAATGCTTTCTCTAAAAATACCTGAACGCATTTGCCAGACCATCTTTTCGCTTACCGATTTCCAATGAACAGACCCGCGTAAAGACTCATCCTTTTGAGAAGCTAAACTCCTGGTTTGAACGGCGGTAGGCGGCAATTCTCTATCTGTTTGTTGTCCCCAAAATCTTATGATCAATTCCTGATTTGCTTTTGGAGTCCAATAAAATTCTTGAAGCAAACCTTTCTGTTCTAACGCCGCATTTGTTTGAGTAACAATCGGCAGATTTTTTCTGAATTGATAAGTGAAATCATTTTCCGCTTGTTTATGAAATAGGCGAGTACTTCCCTTCCATTTCCCAATTTGATATTGAGATTTTAGATTTAATCCTAACTGCCCAAAACTACCGACGGAAGTTTGAAACGTCATAAATGTTTTATCTTTTTCAACTTGATTATTCAAAGAAATAACGCCGCCGATCGCTCCGCTTCCCCATGCCGCAGAGTTGCCACCATATTGAATTTCTGCATTATCAATAAACGCAGTAGGCATCAACGAAAAGTCCAATAACCCAAGCATCGGACTTTGTATTGGTAATCCATTCCATAAAACAGCGGTATGCCCAGCGCTACCTCCTCGTGTAGCAACAGTTGCGCTACCTCCCAAACCATAACTTTTGATAAAAATACCGGATTCTTCTTGAAGCAAATTGGCCAATGTTGTATGCGCCGACAATTCATCTTTACTCCATTGTTCAGAACGTGTGCCAGCAAAATCAGAGCGAAGGCCTTTCACTTTTACTTCCACTTGTGGTAGCAAAGTAGCATCTGCTATTTGCCCAATGGCAAAAAGCGGAAAACAGAATAGTAATAATGTAATTTTAAATCGCACCTGCTTCAGAATACATTGCCCGGCATTAAGCAGGAAAAAACGGATAGGTATTGGACAAAACGATTCAGTCAGATGTAGCAAAGCACAACAAAGACCGAACGTGTCTTCCGTCATCCCCAACTTTTCCACCGAAAGTTTGAATGAATAATAGATTTTATTCAAAATTTAATAAAATCTAGCACTTGGCAGGTCTTCTGACTTACTTCTTTCTCAACGCCTTCCCGTCCATATAAACAGTGGCAAAAATGTTGAAAAATTTCAATGAAGCTTACAGCAGCGGGGACTGTTCAGGATTTTCACCCGATTCCCTTTTAATCCCGATTTCTAATAAATCGAGAACCAAAGTACTATAAAGGTAAGTATTTTATTTTAAACGTTTGGTCATTTCCAATTATTGGTTTAGTGCTTGACAACAGCGAGCGCAATCATGCACTCCATTGCAAAAACATAGATAACTTCAACAAGAAAATAGTGCTAATAGTGTATAGATACATGCTACATTAGAATATTTTTAAGCAATAGATATGGCTTTTGACTTGTATTGCCATCATCCATTTAAATAATTTTATATTGCAATAAAGAATCTTAAAATAATATGAAAAACCTACTTTCTTCAATATTCTTTCTAGCTTTTTGGCTGAGCCACATTAATCTTTTCGCTCAAGAGACTTTTCCGATCAATGGTGTTAAAGACAGTAGAAATGGCCATTATGCTTTCATTAATGCCACCATCCATAAAGCTGACGGATCAGTAATCGAAAATGGAACCTTGGTCATAAAAGATGGAAAGATCGTTTCCGTTGGTTCGGGAACTTCCTCCAATAAAGACGCGGTCGCTATAGATGTGGCTGGGAATCACATCTATCCTTCTTTCATTGAAAGTTTCAGCAACTACGGCATGCCTGAATTAAAAAAGAAAGAAAGAAATTCAAGGCCAGGCATTCAACAAATGATCTCTTCAAAAGATGGGGCCTACAGTTGGAACGAGGCATTAAAAACAGAAGTTTTCGCTGCCGATAAGTTTGAAGTAAATGCAAAAGCTGCCAAAGAATGGCAGAAAAATGGTTTTGGTACAGTGAACACACACATGATGGATGGCATCAGCAGGGGTACCTCTACAGTTTGTCTTTTGGGAGACGAAAGAGCGCACGAAATGATCCTCAAAGAAAAAGGTGCCCATCATTTATCTTTTAGCAAAGGTACCTCCACCCAAGCTTATCCTGGATCACTCATGGGAGGAATCGCACTTTTAAGACAAACTTATCTAGATGGGTTGTGGTATGAAAATCACGGCAAAAAAGAAGAGACGAACTTATCCTTAGAACATTGGAACGCGGTACAAGAGCTGCCACAGATTTTTGCTGTAGGAAACAAACTCGAGGTACTTAGAGCCAATGAAATTGCAAAAGAATATGGCAAGAAATATATTTTCAGATCAACAGGAGACGAATACCAAAGGATTGAAGCAATCAAAAAAACAAATGCAACGCTGATCTTAACTTTAAATTTTCCAGAAGCTTACGACTTGGAAGATCCATTGGACGCACAGTTGGTGGCTTTTGAAGACCTCAAGCATTGGGAGATGGCTCCTAAGAATGCCTACTACCTTGCGGAAGCAGGAATCAATTTTGTTTTTTCATCCGATGGTTTAAAAGATAAAAAGAAATTTATTCCTCATGTTAGAAAAACGATCAAGTACGGGCTTACAGAAAAGCAAGCTTTAGCAGCACTCACTTCCGCTCCAGCAAAAATACTCGGAGTGTCAGATAAAGTAGGTGATCTGAAAACCGGACTGGTTGCAAATTTTATCATTACCTCTGATAATATATTTAAAGATGATGCCCAAATTTTACACAACTGGGTAAAGGGCAAACCATTTGTTTTTGGTGACCTAGAAAAAGATGACTTAAGTGGTGCTTATCAATTAGAACTAGATGGAAAAACCTATCAGCTGGAAGTGACCGGTAAAGCTGGAAAACAAGAAATGAAAATAGTTGTAAATGATAGTACCAATGTAAAAGTAAAGCACAAAATAAAAAATGACCTTTTATCCCTGTCATTCATTCCCCATAAGGAAGAAAAAATGCTACGGCTAAGTGGTCCAGTAGAAGCATGGAAAGGCACTGCTGTATTGGCAGATGGCTCTTGGTCAAAATGGACTGCAAAAAAAACTGGTGATGTAGCATCAAAATCAATCAAAGAAAAAGGTAAGAAAAAGAAAGAGGAATCGGTCAAGATTGTAACGACTGGAAAAATAACCTATCCTTTTTTAGCTTTCGGTTGGACCGATAAACCAGAACCGGCAACATATCTCATAAAGAACGCGACCTTATGGACTAATGAGTCTGATGGCATTATGGAAGAAGCAGATATTTTGATCAAAAATGGAAAGATCTCCGCCATTGGAAAAGATCTTTCTTCTGGTGGTGCAGCGGAAATTGATGCCACTGGAAAACACGTGACTTCTGGAATCATAGACGAGCATTCGCACATAGCAATTTCTAGAGGAGTGAATGAATGCACTCAAGCTTCAACAGCAGAAGTCAGCATCGCTCATGTTATAAATTCCGAGGATGTCAATATTTATCGTCAATTATCGGGAGGAGTCACTTGCGCACAATTGCTGCATGGCTCTTGCAATCCAATAGGCGGACAATCTGCTTTGATCAAATTGAGATGGGGATCAGAACCAGAGGAAATGAAATATGAAGGATCTGATGGTTTTATAAAGTTTGCCCTTGGTGAAAATGTTAAAAAATCCAGAACCTCTAGAAACAACAGGTTCCCTGATTCAAGGATGGGTGTAGAACAAGTTTACGTGGATCATTTTTCTAGAGCGTTGGAATATAAAAAGAAAAAACTAAGTGGTGATCCAACCTTAAGAAAAGATCTTGAAATGGAGACCATCATAGAGATCCTAGATTCAAAGAGATTTATTACCTGCCACTCTTATGTGCAATCTGAAATAAATATGTTGATGCATGTGGCAGATGATTTTGATTTTAAAGTCAATACGTTTACCCATATCTTGGAAGGCTATAAGATCGCCGACAAGATGGCGGACCATGGCGCAGGGGGGTCTTCTTTTTCAGATTGGTGGGCATACAAATATGAGGTGATCGATGCCATCCCTCAAAACGGAGAGATCATGCATAACGAAGGAGTAATCGTTGCATTCAATTCTGACGATGCGGAGATGGCGAGGCGCTTAAATCAGGAAGCAGCAAAAGCGGTCAAGTACGGAAATATTTCTGAGGAAGAAGCATGGAAGTTTGTCACTTTAAACCCTGCAAAATTATTGCACATTGATGATAAGGTCGGTAGTCTCAAAGTGGGTAAAGATGCAGACGTCGTCCTTTGGTCAGGTCACCCGATGTCCATTTACGCCAAAGCGGAGATGACATTTGTGGACGGTATAAAATACTTCGATAGAGCAGAGGATCTTTTATTGAGAGAAGAGGTAAAAAAAGAAAGAGCTAGACTTGTACAAAAATCCTTGACTGCAAAAAATAATGGAGCCAAAACACAAGGAGTGAAAGGTAAACTCAGAAAGCATTATCACTGTGACGATGATCATGATGAGATGCACTAATTTTTTTGGGTTACGCCTGCCTGACCGATCAGGGCCCATCTAGGACTGAATTTTAAATTTTAGAAAATTATTTTAAATGCGCTATATATATTTTGTGATCTGCTTTTTATTTTTTGTAAAAATAGATGCTCAGCAAACTCCTGCTGTGGAACAAGACAAGCCCATTGCCATTATTGGAGCCACTGCTCACATTGGTAATGGATCGGTCATTGAGAATTCAGTGATTATTTTTGAGAATGGTAAAATATCTTTTATCGGCGAAGCTAGAAACGCTCCAACATTACCCGACGGAGGAAGGGAAATAAAAGCGGGAGGAAAACATTTATATCCAGGATTCATAGCACTAGAATCATCTTTAGGATTGATAGAAATAGGGGCGGTCAGGGCAACAAGAGACGTCAGAGAACTTGGATACTTAAACCCTTCTTTGAGATCCATCATCGCATTCAATACCGATTCAAAAGTAATTCCGACTGTGAGAAGTAATGGCGTTTTATTGGCACATATCGTTCCTGCTGGCGGTACCATGCCGGGCCAGTCGTCTGTAGTGCAGCTGGATGCTTGGAATTGGGAAGACGCTGCTGTTTCGACAGATTGTGGCGTCCATCTCAACTGGCCATCTAGTTACCGAAGATTGGGATGGTGGGCCGAGTCAGCAGGTATAAAACCAAATGAGAATTATGAGAAAGAAGTGAGCAAGATCAAGATGTTTTTTGAGGAAGCAAAAGCATACTCAACCACTTCAGATCCGAAGCAAAAAAACTTAAAGTTTGAAGCCATGCGCGGTTTGTTTGATGGCACTAAAAAACTGTATATCAATTCGCGGCAAGCAAAAAGCATGATGGCAGCTTGTCTATTTGCAAAAGAAATGAATCTAAATCCAGTGCTTGTAGGGGCAGACGATGGTTGGCTAATCGCAGATTTTTTGAAAGAGCAAAATATTGATGTGATCTTAAGTGCATCGCATAGCCTACCGGATAGAAAAGAAGACGACATCGATATTACTTACAAGTTGCCAAAGATCCTGCACGATGCAGGTTTGAACTTTGCGCTTTCTAATCCTGGTTATTATGAGCAAAGAAATCTGCCATTTCAAGCGGGTCATGCAGTGGGATTTGGACTACCTTATGAAGCCGCGATAAAAAGCATAACTTTGAACCCAGCAAAAATCTTGGGTATTGACAATAACTATGGCTCTTTGGAGAAAGGAAAAAGCGCCACTTTATTTATTTCTGAAGGAGATGTACTTGACATGCGAACGTCCCAACTCCTAGAAGCCTATATAGATGGCAGGAAGATAGATTTAGACAATAAGCAATCTGTATTGTATCGCAAATTTGCCAAGAAGTATGAATCTCAGAAAGCAAGTAAGAAAGAGTAAATTAAAATTTCTTAACAAATAAATAACAGCCACATTTCGTTTTTAAATTAATCCTTTAGACTTTTGATCGTCTAAACAGTATAAATATTAAAACAACAGATGAGTAGATATATTTTAGGACTTTTAATGTGTTTTTTCACTTTCGGTTTTGTGCAGGCACAGGATGAAGAATTTGCGCAGACTACCATTAACGGGGAGCTTGTCTATTACTATGTGAAGTCTCCGGGTGATACCGTACTACTATACGGTCTTGATAGCTTGTCGGTCACTTCTCCAAGAAGTTTTGAAGACCGTGAAGAATATCGTCGATACTTAAAATATCGTCGTTATGCTAATGTTGTTTTCCCTTATGCTGTCAAAGCCATTAAGATCTTTAGAGAAGCAGATGAGGTCACTAAGACGATGAAGAAGGGGAAAAAGAAAAAACACATGAGGCGGCTTCAAAAAGAGCTAAAAGAAGAATTTGAAGATCCATTGAGGAACTTGACCAAGACCCAAGGGTTGATACTCACGAAAATGATAGAAAATGAGCTCGACACCCCCTTTTACGATCTTGTGAAAAATTTGAGGGGTTCTTTTGTGGCAAGTTACTGGAATACACTCGGTAAGGTCAATGGTTATCGACTTCGAGAAGGTTATGTCCCAGGAGAAGACCCTATATTGGATGCTGTCATAAGTGATTTTGACATTTCTTATAAAAAATAGAACCACCTAATACCTTATCTTGTTATAGAATTTGACTAGTAATAAGAGAAACACTGATTGATAGATGTACGCAAATAAAGAATTAATATTAGATGCTGCTAAGGCTGCCCCAGGTACAGTCACTTGGAAAAGTCCTTCAAACATAGCGTTAATAAAATATTGGGGTAAATATGGCAACCAATTACCTCAGAATCCTTCCCTTAGTTTTACTTTAAATAATGCCTACTCCGAGACGAAGATCTCACATAGTCCAAAGACTTCAAACTTTGATAAAATAAGTTTCGACTTTTATTTTGATGGAGGGCGTATGGATTCTTTCAAACCAAAGATTGAAAAATTTCTTATCGCTGTAGAAGATATATTTCCTTTTATAAAACAACTCAATTTAAAGATAGAATCAACAAATTCATTTCCACATAGTGCGGGGATCGCATCTTCTGCGTCTTCGATGAGCGCAATGGCATTATGCCTTTGTAGTATTGAGGAAGAACTGTTTGGACAGAGTCTTTCCAAAGAAAAGTTTTTACAAAAGGCTTCTTATGTTGCTCGATTAGGTTCTGGGTCAGCATGTAGATCTTTGTATCCATATGCCGCTGTATGGGGAAAAAGCCTTCAAGTACAACATTCTAACAATGAATTTGCCATCCCTTATGGTGCTGAGATGCATGCTGTTTTCAAAGATTTTCACAATGACATCTTGATAGTTAATAAAGAAGAGAAAGGAGTTAGTAGTAGCCAAGGGCATGCTTTGATGGAAAATAATGTCTATGCAGAAAGCAGATATAAGCAAGCCAACTTGAGATTAGGTAGATTACTGGAAGCCTTAAAAGCGGGCGACATAGAAACCTTTGGAAATATCGTCGAGTGCGAAGCATTGACACTTCATGCATTGATGATGGCTTCTTTCAAGCCGTTCATTTTAATGAAGCCAAATACTTTGGTGATCATTGATCTAATAAAAGAATTTAGAAAAGAATCTAAGATTCCACTATATTTTAGTTTGGATGCCGGGCCAAATCCGCATCTGATGTACCCTGCTTCTGCCAATATAGAAGTCAAAGGTTTTATAAATGATATCCTCGCAGATTTTTGTAAGGATCGATTTTGGATCGCAGATAGAATTGGCTTAGGCCCAGAAAAAATTAATTAAAAAAAAGTATCATGGTTAAATATTCAACTTTACTTCTTTTCATATTTACTTTTTTGACAGCATGTCAAGTACAGTCTCAAGAGACTGCAAGCAAATGCACTAGTAAAGCGTTTGAGAAAAAGATAAATAATACCCTTAGTTTTTCAGTGCCAACCATCGTGCCTTCTGAATTGGCTGCGATGGAATCTCCTGTGATCTTAGATGCTCGTGAGAAAGAAGAATATAATGTAAGTCATATTCCTGGTGCAAGATTCATCGGTTATGATGATTTTGACATCTCGGAGGTAGAGGATTTGAACAAGGATGACCTTATCGTCTTGTATTGCTCTATTGGCTATAGATCAGAAAAGATCGGTGAAAAACTGCAAAAGAAGGGATTTACCAATGTTCACAATCTATACGGAAGTATTTTCGAATGGGTGAACCAAGGTCATGAAGTTGTGAATGATTCTGGAGAATCTACAACTAAGGTACATACCTACAATAAGAATTGGAGTAAATGGTTGGATGATTCCAAAGGAGAAAGAGTCTGGTAATTTTAAAGTACCTGATTGCCTGGGTTATAATATAGGTATGCCCACATACTTATAAATAACAAAAATGCTATGACGAAATACATCAAACATCTTCCCTTACTACCTGCATTTTCTATGTGATCGCTCATCTTATAAAATTATCTTTGATTTGATATGAGAACACAAAAGTAAGTCAAAACATCATAAGTTAAAAGCTTAATTTTAAAGCATTTCAAAAATGTCTTCCTTCTTAAATATTAAATAATATCCTCAAGTCTGGGCTAAATTCAAAGTTATCCACATTTTTTTTGTGGAAAACTCGAAAAAGTGTTGATAAGTGAAGGGTCGTTCATCGTTTTTCGTTCTTGGTTCATCGTTTTTCCACCGAAAATAGAAATAGTATGTTTCTGAAGCTTTATCAAAGCTTGGAGTGCCTGGGAAGATTCTGAAACATGTCTTTTGAATTTGGAATAGAGGTGGTCTTGATTAAACGTTTTTTATCCCAAACCCCACGATGAACGATGAACAATGAACGATGAACGATAAACATGAACGAATAAACTAATTCCTCGACTTACGTTTCAAATCAAGTTCTTGTCTAGCGATATCCAGATCGTGATCGACCATTTCATTTACCATGGTACGTAGGTCGTAAGATGGTTTCCAGCCAAGCATTTCCTTGGCTTTGGTTGGGTCTCCGATAAGAAGGTCTACTTCAGTTGGGCGGAAGTACCTTTCATCAATATTAATGAGCTCCTGGCCTGCTGTGAAATTGAATTCTTGTTTTGAAGCTGAGGCTACAAAACCTCTTTCTTTTGCGCCTTCTCCTTTGTATTCGATCTCCACACCAAGTCTGCCGAAAGCAATTTTCAAAAATTCTCTGATACTGGTAGTAACACCAGTTGCCAATACAAAATCATCAGGAGTTTCTTGTTGTAAAATCCTCCACATGCCTTCTACATAATCTTTAGCATGGCCCCAATCTCTTTGAGCTTCTAGATTTCCTAAGTATAATTTATCTTGCATACCGAGCGCCATTCTACTTACCGCGCGGGTGATCTTTCTGGTTACAAAAGTTTCTCCCCTTCTCGGAGATTCGTGATTGAATAAAATACCATTTGCAGCAAAAATATTATAGGCTTCTCTGTAATTTACACAGATCCAATAGGCGTAAAGTTTAGCTACCCCATAAGGTGATCTTGGATAAAAAGGCGTCTTTTCGGATTGAGGTGTTTCTTGAATCAACCCATATAGTTCTGAAGTAGAAGCCTGGTAAAATTTAGTCTTAGATTCCAAGCCAAGCAATCGGATGGCTTCCAGTATTCTTAAGGTACCAAGGGCGTCCACATTGGCGGTGTATTCGGGTGCGTCAAAACTGACTTTGACATGAGACATCGCGCCTAGATTGTAAATTTCATCTGGTTGTATCTCTTTAACCAATCTAATGATGTTGGTGGAATCCGTCAAGTCTCCATAGTGTAATTGAAATCGATAATCGTCGACGTGCGGATCTTGATAGATGTGGTCGATTCTGGAAGTGTTGAAGGAAGAAGATCTTCGCTTGATGCCGTGTACTTCATAACCTTTTTCTAGCAATAATTCCGCTAGATAAGCGCCATCTTGTCCTGTAATTCCTGTTATGAGTGCTTTTTTCATTTTGATGATTTAGCTATAAGCTAATCTTGAAGAACG
>ENA-ORXM01000166-ORXM01000166.1-marine-metagenome-genome-assembly--contig:-NODE-166-length-131673-cov-5.220645_pt1 | contig 131673 bp, 84 predicted proteins | sample MGYA00237867_ERZ511480 | MGnify/ENA primary metagenome ERZ511480 (study PRJEB26309, sample SAMN06266103) | marine metagenome | isolation source: Algal blade | place: United Kingdom:Sidmouth, United...
TATATAATATAATAACCTTATTTTTTTCAGCATATAAAGCATCTATTAAGCGGAAGAAAGTTATAAATTAATTTTTCTATGCAACATAAACTGTTTTGACATTAACAAACTCACGTATACCATAGTAACTTAGTTCTCTACCATATCCACTCGTTTTTATCCCACCAAATGGCAAACGTGGATCAGATTTGACATAATGATTAACAAAACAACATCCTGCGTCCATCTGGTCCCGAGCTATCTTTTCACCACGCTCTACGTCTTTGGTAAAGACACAACTACCGAGACCAAAGGCCGTATCATTAGCTACACGAATGGCTTCAGACTCATCTTTGACTTTGATTACAGACGCCACAGGACCAAAGATTTCATCATCATAAGCAGGCATCCCAGGACCGACATTGGTCAATATTGTTGGTGGATAGTATGCACCCTCAGAGTCAGGTATCTCTCCACCCAATTCAAGCTTTGCCCCTTTATCCATACTATCCAATACTTGTTGATGCACTTCATCACGTAGATCAAATCGAGCCATTGGACCTAAAGCTACTGCTTGCATGGGATCACCTACCATTGATGATGACATCTTATCCTTAAACTTTTCAAGAAATTGGTCATAGATTTTTTCTACTACAATAAAACGTTTAGCACCAATACAGCTTTGCCCCGCATTGAGCAGGCGAGATTTGGTGCATTGTTCTGCCGCATGATCAAGATCAGCATCTTCTAATATAAGGTAAGGATCACTACCTCCCAACTCCAATACAGTTTTCTTAATATTTTTTCCAGCAGTACTTGCCACGGCTTGACCTGCTGGTCCACTACCTGTAAGTGTTGCTGCTTTTACAAGATCGTTCTCTAGTATGCTTTCGACTACATCACTGCTTACAAGCAAGGTTGAAAAGGAATGTTTGGGAAAACCCGCATCAAGAAAGATTTTCTCAATTTGAAGGGCAGATTCGGGAACGTTGGATGCATGCTTGAGCAAACCGGTATTTCCAGCCATAAGTGCTGGGGCTGCGAACCTGAATACTTGCCATAAAGGATAGTTCCACGGCATCACCGCCAACACGACTCCCAATGGCTGATAACTTATATACGATTTTGAGGCATCAGATTCTACCATCTCATCCGCTAAAAACTCTTTGGCTTTTTCTGCATAATATCGGCACACCCACGCACACTTTTTCACTTCGGCCTGAGCAGATGCAAAGGTTTTTCCCATCTCTCTGGTCATTATACTTGCCAGTTCAGATTGCCTTTCATCCAAAAGATCTGCAGCTTTTTTCATCAGTTTTGATCGGTCCTCTATAGAAGTCTTGCGATTGATCTGAAATGCTTTGTCCGTTTCAACCAATATTTTGTTGAGCTCTTCAGAGGTATGCATCTTATACTGTTTCAGAACTTCATTGGTGGCAGGGTTCCTAGTGGTAATTGTCTTCATGATTATTTATTTTTAAAATAGTCTTCTAAAGTTTGGGTCAGTTCATTATTAACATCAGTTTGCACAGAGACTTCTAATAGCACTAATTTATCCCCAGTTATGGCATCTGAGACGATAGCTTTAAGACTACCAATAGTATCAGGTTTATGGGCTTCGATGCCAAAACTCTTGGCTAAGTCTACAAAATTAGGATTACCGAGTTTGGTGCCAAAAGATTTTCCTTCATTCATTTTTTGTTTCCATTCTATCAGTCCGTAGTTATTATCATTCAATATGATGATCACTCCTTTAACACCTAGACGGACTGCCGTTTCCAGCTCTTGTATATTCATTAAAGCTCCCCCATCACCCATCATTGCCAGCACTGGTCTTTTTTTATCCACCATGTAACCAGCTATAAGTCCGGGTAATGCTATTCCCATGCTTGCCATTCCATTACTGATGATACAACCGTTGGGGATATAGGTTGGATAGTTTCGGGCGATCCACATTTTATGACTACCCACGTCACTGATCAATAGAGCATTATCTGGAAGGACTTCCCTCATTGCTGATATTACATTAGGCGCATTGAAATGCTCATTGCTATCTTCAGCGTGATAGGACTTTACAGAATCAACTATCCGAGTCCTTGTCTCAGCAAACCAGTCTGAGTATTTTTTTGATTTTAATCTAGCGTAGATGGCTTCTATCCCATTAGCAATATCACCAATCAATTCTATAGCATTATATTTTTCATAGACTTCAGCAGGTTCAAAATCCAAATGGATCAAGGTTTTATTATTTCGGCTGTTCCATTTTTGCGGAGCGTACTCGGCTACATCATAACCAACCGTTAGGATGACGTCGGCTTGATCAAATGCCTCCATAACATAATCTTTGAATCCCAAACCAACAGCTCTAAGACTAGTGGATAATTTATCCGATATGGCACCTTTAGCCATAAAAGTACAAGCGACAGGTATGTTGCATGTTGTTGACAGTTTTGTCAATGCATGGCTGGTCCTAGTTCTAATAGCTCCATTTCCAGCAAGAATCAAAGGAGCCTTGGCATTTTCTAAAATTTTTATAGCATCATTTATTTTGCTTTTGATCGGTATCGGTCTATAAACTTTTCGAGGCACTATAGGAGCGAGTTTTTTTTCAACTTCAGCGTGCGCAATATCTTCTGGAATTTCTAAATGAGTGGCACCAGGTTTTTCGGCTTGAGCCAACTTGAATGCCTTTCGTACCATCTCATGGGTTACTGATCCATTTACTATTCTTCCATTCCACTTAGTGATCGGAGCCATCATCTGGACGATATCTATCATTTGGTGACTTTCATGATGAATACGATCTATGCCACCTTGACCAGTGATAGCTACCAACGGGGCCTTGTCCAGATTAGCATCTGCTACTCCAGTCATTAAATTAGTAGCTCCAGGACCTAGAGTGGATAGACATACTCCAGCCTTTCCTGTTAGTCTGCCAAAGACATTTGCGATAAAAGCTCCACCTTGCTCGTGCCTGACAGGTACAAACTGTATAGAACTCTTTTCAATGGCAAAAAGAAAATCTTCATTTTCCTCACCGGGTACTCCAAATACATATTCTACTCCTTCACATTCCAAGCATTGGATCATCAATTCAGCTACATTCATTATTCCTTATTTATTTTTTGTCGAAGTTAAACAATCTTTTTGCTCAGATTTTTTTATTCCTTTTGAAGATAACATTAAAACTCAAACTCCAACCAGATTACGTCATTATGATTGACTAACAATTTATTTTAAAACGCAGCCTAGATCAGTTATGTTCATCAAAGATTTGTGCATGTGTAATTTACAAACAACAATAATGTTCAAATAAAAATTTTATTCTTTACAATAAATCTTCATGTGAATTATTACTAAATCGGCTGAAATATTATCAAAATTCACTGCTTTTCACATTCTGTGTATATCCTTATTTTTCCATTGTATCCAATATTCTTGTATTCCTTTTCTTGTTGTTTTTTTGTGCTAATTTCAAGAACTTCAACGGTGTCAATTTTCCCAATAGTCTAGCTGGGTTTGAGGTAGAAGAAGGTAACATACCAGCACTGAAAAGTACTCGAAATTTTATTAAAGTAATGATTTCAGAAAAAGCATTTGACGATGGTACCTTTGAGAAAACTGCTGGAGCTAAAGTAATTGAATAGAAAAATTAGTACGTGGTTAAAGTTATTTTATACTTAACATTCACGTAAAATTGTTTACAATATTTTGGACAAAAAAATAGCCGAGATCTTTTGACCTCGGCTATTTTTTTTAATAATCAGAATTATATCTCCTAACTAGATTTAGTTATTTATTCCAATATTTCCTTGTGCTACGATTGTAGCTAAATCTGCAGCACTTAAATGAACATTTACATATCCATCAAATATTTTTAATGCTTGGTAGTTCAATGCCGTTCCATCGTCTAGTGTTCTTAAACTCGTACGACTTATACCAGTAGTTCCATCTACTGGATTGAAGGATACCGCTATTGGTCCACCAGTTGCTGCATCGTTTTCATGGATATGTGCAGGGTGCATGCCACCATCTGGCGTTCCATTCAACTCGATCGTAGCCAGGATCGTTCCATCAATTCTTTCTGCAAAAGTAATTTCACCAGAAATACCTGGAGCATCTTTTTCATTAAGGTCAAAGGTTTCATCTTCGCCCGTCAATTCATTAGATCCTATGTCACCTTGAGCTACAATTGTAGCAAGATCTGCCGCACTAAGGTGGACATTGACATATGCATTTGCTGTCAATACATCATTGTAACCAAAATCAGTTCCGTCATCTGCAGTTCTAATTTCAGTTTCACTTTTTCCAGTAGTACCATCTACAGCTGTTAGCGAAAGTAATATGCCACCTGATTCTGCTGCACTGTTAAGGTGAATGTGTGCAGGGTGTAAACCACCTTCTGGAGTTCCATCAAGCTCGATTTCCGCCAATGCGTTTCCATTCTTTCGTTCACTGAAAGTTACTTTACCATCAATCCCATCAACTGCGCGTTCTTCTAAGTCGTAGGTTTTAGATTCTCCTGTTAATTGATTTGCACCTATATCACCCTGTGCAACGATTACATTAAGTTCTGAAGCTGACTTGTGTATGTTTACATAAGCATCAAGATCGTCGATTTGCGAAAAGGTAATTTCATTTCCATTGTCATCTTCGCCAAATATGGTAACACTGCTGCCAGTTGCACCTGCCACTGGTGTTAATGAAATAAGAATATCACCACCAAGTGCAGCACTATTCATATGTACATGTGCAGGATGAGTTTCTCCATCAGAAGTACCAGATAAAGATACTTCCGCCTGGATCTGACCATTTGCTAGTTCAAGAAATTCTATGTCCCCGTCAACACCAGAATCAGATCTTTCTCCTAAGTCATAACTCACTGAATTTACAACCGGATTATCATCACTTTCATCATCTCCGCAACTTGTCATTGTAAATGCGGCAAATGCCATTAGTACTAGTAAATAATTGAATACGTTTTTAACCATTTTTATTTGTAGTTTTATTAAAAATATAATTTAATTTTCTAACATATTGAGTATGTGTTTTGTTCAGTTTATCCTTAGAACAATACATATTCGTTATTGATATTAACCCAACGTATGAATATCGTAAAACGTCCACAAGGTTTTTGGTGCTATTAGTATTTTCCGTCAAAATTTATGAATCAACCAGCAAATGGAAGGATATTTTAATTCTCTAATATAGACTCTTATTTTCCATTCACTGTCGATGGCTTTTTTGGTCAAAAAGATATTGGCTCTATGACGTATCCAATTTTAGACCCAAACGCATTCTTATAATCTTTATGGACTTTAGAAATTAATAGCCCAAGATCCTTAAATGACTTAGATGGTTTTGCAAACTACCTTTTCCAAATGATCTCAGGTATCGCTTGTTTTTTAGAAATAATATCTGCAGCCCGTAAATGAAAAATTATACTCTGAATCATCTTGTCCGAAACCCAACCATGGATGGCCCACTCGGTGCTATGGTACCAGCGATCTACGTCGGCCATTTTTTGACCATACCTTTCTGACACCAAAGAGATGGCGTCTTCATTTTGCATGAATCGATCTGTGCTGTCATGGATAGTACGAAGCATTCTGATCAGTTCGTCTGGTTTTTCGTTTATGATCTTTTGGCTAGCAGCGATCATAAAGCACGGCCAAGGTGTAACATACTCTCCTACTCTTCTTAAGATGCCTTTGTCTACGTAAGGTTTGGTAGTAAATTTTTCCCAATAAAAAACATCCGTTTCTAAGTTGCCCAAGGACTCAATGGCGCCTTCTAGATTTTTTATGACCTTAAATTGAGACTTGTCGATCTGCTTAGCCTGACTATTGGCATCAACGATAGCCATAAGATGAGACCCCGATCCAAATCGGCTAATAGCATACTTTTTATCGTAAATATTGAGATAGTTATCTAGTTTGTTTTTTACTGAGGTATGGATGCCCCAAGTCAAAGGAGTCGTGACATATTGAGAAACGATCTTGGCTGGATTTCCATTAATAATGTCTGCGGTGATCCCTTCTGTCAACAATATGCATGCGTCAACTTCATCGTTTCTGAGGGCTTTTGTCATCTGTCCGGTTCCACCTTTGAAAGTGGTCCATTCTAGATCAATGCCTCTAGTCTCAAATTCACCATTCTCAATGGCAAGATGAATCGGCAAGTTGAAGTGTTCAGGCACACCTCCCAGTCGTAATTTTGTGTGTTGCATAAGGTCTGTAAAGGTATAAAATTTTGAAAATCCTAATAAAAGTAACCTTTAAGATTGCTTTACATGAGAAAGAAAAGCTTAAGACTTTGTATATTGGAGTAATTTCTACCTAAAAAGTTCTCTATGAAACTACTATTTCCCCATTCTGGGGAGGTATATTTTTATTTAAACAAAACAATCTTAATGAAAAACTACTTAGCAGTCCTCTTCATTTTATGCCTATTTTCATATCAAGCAATGGGGCAAACAGAATCTATTGAGTTTGATCCTCAAAAAATAGTTGATATACAAGCTAGCATCAGAGCTAAAGATCAAAGAGCCATTAAAGTGCCTTTTATCAGTGGTCAGAACCTCAATTTGGTACTAAAACCACATAAACAATTTACTGGCAAGATCAAAGATCGTTTTCCCGATCACAACAGTTATAGAGTTAGTGCTCCTGATGATCCTAATGTCTCTGGCTTTTTACTAGACAGTCCGACAGGGATATTTTATACACTAAATACCTCTGAAGGCTTTGTCTCTTTCAAGCCCACCAAAAAGAAGAATATTTACGAATTAGAAAGAGGTTTTCCCGAAGCTGTAGCAGATCATATGTGTCAGGTTGAAGAAGACCTCAAGCATGACCACGTGCATGAAAGTCGACGAGTGGATGTTCCTTTCTCCAGTGGAGAATTTCTTAGAATTTATCGAATGGCAATGGTCGTCACCGGAGAATTTTATGAGCTGAATGGCAACAATGACGATGATGTACTGAGCTGGGTACAATTTACCCTTGATGGCATGAATACCATCTTTCAAAGAGACCTTGCAATGAATTTTGAAGTAGGCAATCGTTTGATCTTTTTCAATGATAGAGAAAATGACCCATTCCTTCCTGACAATGATGGAGGCCCTGCTAGACTCGATCAATCAAGAGAAATAATATCAGAAAATTTTGACGAAGAAGAATATGATATTGGTCATGTGCTACACAATACTTCTGATTCAGATGGTCTCTGGAGTGGTGGTGGAATTGCCAGATTAAATGCTCTATGCAGAACTTCTGACAACCCTCCCGGCGTCAAAGCAATGGGATGGTCGGGTTCTTTCAACAACCAATCAAATAGTTGGATCCAATTATTTTCTCACGAGATCGGCCACCAATGTGGGGCTTCCCATACCTTCAATGGTACAGGTTCAAATTGTACTTCTGCCATCTCAAGTACAACAGCTTATGAGATCGCCAGTGGTTCTACGATCATGTCTTATAGGGGTATTTGTTCTTCTGAATACAACATGCCATTTTCCGTTACAGAGGATAACTACTTTCATATAAATAGTTTGAATGCTATTGTTGATCTCATAAATGAACAAGCAACCTGCAATACAGTTTTTGAAACAAATAATATTCCTCCTGATCTAGATATCAATCCTTGTAATGTTGAAGCCTATAGAATTCCTAAAAGCACTCCTTTTAGACTCAGAGCATCTGCCAACGACCTAAATGATCATGTCGTCACCTACGCTTGGGAACAATATGATGAAGATGGTGAAGGGACCCCTACTCAAGGATTTATTGGTGACGAAGCAGCAAATTCTCCAATCGCACCTTTATTTAGAAATTATACACACTCTACAAATCCAGAAAGGATCATTCCACTAATGACCAACATTCTTTCTGGCGAGCAAAATCCTTTTGAAGTTTTGCCTTCAGTAGAGCGAAACATAACCATGCGATTGACAGCCAGAGATAATTTCGCAGGTGGAGGTAGTATCAGTGTTGATGAAATAAATATTGGTGTTGAACAAGGGCCTTTAGAATTTGTAAGCCCGTCTGCCACAAATAATTTTTATGAAGCTGGCAATAGTCTTCTTGTAGAGTGGAATGCAAACGGCTCAGAATCTCTTTGTGATAATGTAGATATTTTTCTGTCTACAGACGGAGGACTTACTTTTAACATCCCAATTGCGGAGGGGCTGCCATATGCCAATGGTAATTTTACTTGGAACATCCCAGGAGGATTGCAAAGAAGTCCAAATAACAGAATTAGAATTGAATGTGCTGATTACTCTTGCTTTAGTTTCTTTATTATCTCCGATCCTTTTGAAATTGATTCTGAGTGTGAAGGGAACGCGCATTTCATTTGTGACGCAACTGATGTTCTTGCCCAAGAAGGTTCAGACATTTTAGATCTTGGTATAGAATCTACTATTGGACAAAAAATATTGGGATTAAGTATCAGCCTTGATGGAGATGAACCTTCACAGGCCTTTGTCAGAAGAGCCTTAAATGGAGACTGCCAAATTCCGGTTTTTGGAAGCGGCAATCCAGTTATGCTGAGTCATGAAATCAGAAATTTTACTGTGGAAGAATCTGGTATTTATACCTTCAGAAGACTGACGGGTGGTTTTTATTCCATCTTTAATAATACCATGATCTTAGCCGATGATCCATGCGCAGGGTTTTTAGGATCTAACGCCGTAGAGACCGCTAGTAATCCGGGTACCGTTAGTACAAGTTCTAGCAGTTCTATTAGTATTCAATTGGAAGCTTGTGTTGAGTATAGCATACTATTTACCACTTTTCAAACACCTTTGGATATGGCGGTAGACGTGAATGGATCAGAAATTGTGGAAATAGACGATCTACTACAAGGCACAAAATTCACCTATGTAGCTGTAAACAAACAGACCAACGAAGTCGCTTTTATTTCTGAAACGGGAGATCTAAGAGACCTTGATTTTGGTTTCTATGATGTATACGGTGCTCAATATCAGGACGGATTAGATCCAGAATCCTGGATCGGTTTATCCTTCAGCGAAATTTTAATTCAAGGGGATTGCTTCATTGCTGGTTCTAATAGCAAAGAGGTGACCATCTTGGATGATGGTATTGATCCTTGCGAAGGGTTCTTCATTTTTACCAGCAGTACCCCGTCAGATTGTGTAGAGACAAACGGTACAGCTTCCGTTGATTTCTCCCAAGGCAATCCACCATTTTTTATCGAATGGAGTAATGGCATGACCGAGCAAACAATCAGTGGATTGACCGCAGGGTCTTACATGGTCACCGTGCTCGATTCAGAAAACTGTGTTCAAGAAGGCCAAGTTGATGTTGAACTATCTGCTCCATTGACTGTAAATGTCTTAGAAAATAATGGCATGCTCATCTCTCAAGTCGCAAACGGCTCTGGAATGTACTCCTACGAATGGTTGATAAATAATAACCCAACCATGATAATCACAGAAAATATTGCTTTGCAAGAATCTGGCACCTATATAGTCATAGTCTCAGACATAGAGACAGGCTGTGTAAATTCTGCTTCCTTTGAATTTAATAATCCATGTGCGGGATTAATGATTGTCCCAAGTTTTGAGAATCCAAGTTGTTTTGGAGACTCTGATGGTAGTATTGTTATTGAAACAATGGGAGGAGAAGCGCCATATTCATACGAATGGGAAGATGGTCTTGGTACAGAAAATACTATTACAGATCTCGGATCAGGACTCTACACTGTTGTTGTAACAGATGCTGCAAATTGTTCTGCACAATCAACTTTTGAGTTGAGCACCCCTGATGAAATTGTGCTTACCTTAGAAAGTACCAATGAATCAAATCTAGGAGCAGGAGATGGGTCAGCAATAGTTGCTGTCGAAGGTGGTATCGAACCCTTTAGTTATGAATGGAATAATGGTACAAATACCGACAACATCGTAAATCTTATCGCAGGTGAATACTGCGTCACAGTAACCGACGCAAATGATTGTATTGCTGAATCATGCATAGAGATTGAAGCAGGAGCAGATCCTTGTGTTGGTTTTAGTGTAGAAGTATCAGGTACTGATCTTTCTTGTTTTGAAATACCTAATGGTTCCGCGACAGCGATTCCTTCAGAAGGTACAGCACCTTTCACTTTTTTCTGGTCCCATTCCGTTTCTGGTGAAATGGTAGAAAATTTAGAAGCTGGAACCTATGAGGTTACTGTCATTGATGCCAACGAATGTGAAGCAATAAATTCTATTGAAATCTCGCAACCTACAGCAGGCTTAGAATTAATACTTGATAAAGAAAATGAATCTACCTTAGATGCTGCAGATGGCTCAATTCAATCAACTCTTTCCGGTGGTACTGAACCATATACTTATGCATGGGACAACGGGGCGACAACCCCAGACCTTGACCTCTTAGGGCCGGGGCAATACTGCGTCACTGTTACAGATGCAAATGGATGTACCATTCAAGATTGTATAACAATAATAGAAGGTACAGATCTTTGTTCTGATTTTACTGTAGCAGTTTCTACTTCTGATATTTCTTGTTTTGGACGTGCTAATGGAACAGCTAATGCTGATCCATCAGGTGGAGTAGAACCTTACACTTATAGCTGGTCCAATGGCGAAACATCACAATCTGTAAGTGATCTTGTTGCTGGATTATATGACGTCACTGTCCTAGATGCAAACAATTGTGAAGCTATAGAAATTTTTGAGATCGTAGAACCTGACGAAAACTTCTTACAATTAACTTCAGAAGCAGAATCTATCTTAGATGCAGCTGACGGCACAGCAAGTGCTACCGTAAACGGAGAAACTGATGGTTATACTTTCCTGTGGGACAACGGCGAAATGACGGCAACAATTAACATGTTGGCTCCTGGTACTTATTGTGTCACGGCAACAGATACTTTTGATTGTCCATTGGAAGATTGTATTGAAGTAATGGCTGGTGATGATCCTTGCGTAGGTTTTGAAGTATTTTTATCGGGTACAGATGTAACCTGTTTTGGCGATGCTGATGGAACTGCGACCGCTTCCATCATGGGTGGCACAGAACCTTTCTCTATCGTTTGGGAACATGATTTCTTAATAGTCAACGATCTCTCTATCGAGGATCTACCCGCTGGGACTTATACTGTAGTTGTTACAGACGTTAATCTTTGCATGCAGACCGCAAGCATTGACATTGGTTCTGCCGATGAAATTGAAATTGAGATAACCAGCACAAACGAATCCAGTTTGGATGCTGCAGATGGAGCCGCAACGACAATGGTCGGTGGTGGTGATGGCAACTACACTTATATGTGGTCTGATGGAAGAACAACTTCTGAAATTGATATGTTGGCTCCTGGCGAATATTGCCTTACCGTGACCGATGGTTCAGAATGTTCTGTGGAAGCCTGTGTAGAAATATTGGCGGGCGAGGATATATGTGCTAATTTCGAACTGGCCACTTCTATTGAGATCATACCTTGTTTTGGAACTGCTGATGGTGGGGCTTTTGCCGAAATATCAGGAGGCACACAACCTTATACTTATGAATGGTCCAATGGCGAAACGACAGAAATGATCCTCGGATTGGAAGCTGACATTTACTCCGTAACTGTGATCGATGCCAACAATTGCATCTTGATCGATGAAGTTGAAATTATCGCTCACCCTGAATTACTTATCGAAATCGTAGCTACTGATGAGTCTTCCTTGATGAATGAAGATGGTTCTGCTGAAGCGATTGTTTCAGGAGGAGCGGAGCCTTACACTTATACCTGGTCCAATAACGAAATATCCTCTATCATCTCTGAATTAACTCCTGGAGAGTATTGTGTCACTGTCACCGATGCTAACGGTTGTGTGATTGAGGCTTGCGCCGAAATTCTTGCAGCGGTAGATGTCTGTGCTAATTTTAGCATAACTGTATCTTCTGAAGATGCTCCCTGTTTTGGTTCTCCTGATGGAGCGGCACTTGTTGAAACGACGGGTGGTATGGAGCCTTATACCTACGAATGGTCCAATGGCGAAACAGAAGCGATCATACTCGGCTTAGAAGTCGGCGTATATACTGTTACTGTAACCGATGCCAACGACTGCGTTCTAGAAGATGAAGTACAGATCTCACAAAGCGACGAACTCCTTGTTGTAGTCGAAACAATGGATGAATCTGCTTTAATGTCGGAAGACGGATCCGCTACTGCAGTTATATCTGGTGGAGCAGAACCTTACACTTATACATGGTCAACTGCAGCAACTACGCAGACATTAACTGACCTTGGCGTTGGTGAATACTGCGTCACTATCACCGACAACTTTGGTTGTACAGCAGAAGCTTGTGGTGAAGTCCTAGGTGGAGATGATCCATGTATTGGTTTCGAAATTTCACTTACAGGTATGGGTGTTACTTGCTTTGGTGGAAATGATGGAATGGCAACAGTAACAACTGATGGAGGAACAGAACCTTTTACTTATGAATGGTCCCACGATCCCGCAAGTACAATGAATACCTCATATCTCGATTTGGCTACTGGTACTTATACTGTAATAGTGACCGATGCAAATATGTGTTCTCAGACTGCAAGCATAGATATAGGATCCGCTGATGAAATAATCTTGACTTTAACCAGCACTGATGAGTCTATTCTAGATGCCGAAGACGGTACTGCTACAATTGTTGCTTCTGGTGGCACGGCTCCTTATACATACGAATGGTCTAACGGAGCTAATACTGCTGCCATTGATATGCTGGCTGCTGGAGAATATTGCGTTACTTTCACAGATGCTTTAGGCTGTACTTCTGAAAGCTGCATTGACGTGGCAGCTGGAACTTCTCAACCATGCCCTGATATAGCAATCATAGTTTCAGGTACAGACGCTGCTTGTTTTGGAAGCACAGATGGTGCGGCTACAGTGACTTACAGTGGTGGTGCAGAACCTTACACAGTCCTATGGTCTGATGGACAAGAATTTGATACTGCTTCAGGTCTTTCAGCCGGAACTTATACGGTGACTGTTTCTGATGCAAACGATTGTAGCTCGGAGACTTCCGTTGAGATCATGCAGGCGACTGCGATCTCAATATCCGCAATCTCACAAACAAACGAAAGTGCTGCTGATGCTTCTGATGGTCAAATAATCGTATCCGTAATTGGCGGTACCATGCCTTACACTTACGAATGGTCTAATGGAGAAAGTACCGCAGACATCTCTGGACTTACTGCCGGATCGTATACCGTTACAGTTATTGATGCCAATGATTGTATGGCTGACCAAAGTTATACCGTCTTAACAAATAACTCCAACAATGGAATGGCTACGGTACAATTCATTCATGCTGCATTAGATGAAACGATCTCTGTTGATTCTGATCAAGGGATGATCTTGCCATACTTTGCCAATACGATGACCACGCCTCCTATGGAAGTACTTGCAGGTCAAAATATCTTATTGACATTAACACCACTTAATTTATGGTCTAATGCTGGCCCCGTAAATCTTAGTGCCTCTTTCGAGGAAGGCAAAAGTTATGTAGCGATATTGTATGGTACTTTTGATGAGTCTGATAACAACCCTGTTGGAATTGCTATAAAGGAACACAATTTTGGATCTTTTGGCGAAGATGAGGTGTTCTTCGATTTCTTTAATGGTGCACACGATTCTCCTAGTTTTAGTTTGACCAACAATACGGATCTGGCAATAGACAAAACACCTTATGGGGCATTTGCTTCAGAAACGGATCTTGCAAATGTGCTTAGACCTTTTAAACTTGATCTTTTTGATGCCGACGTTGATGAATTGGCAAACAGCTTTTGGGCTGACTTTACCTATTGGAAAACCAGATCAGCGATATTCTTTACACAAGGAACTTTATCAGAACGAGGCAGCCTAGAACTTTGGGTAGCCTTAGCTGATGGTGGTGCTTACCAGTTGAATGGTTACTATTATGTCGGTGGTTCTGTTATCAGTCCTGGAAGTTTTGTTGCTGATGAAAATCGTTTGTCGATAGCCCCAAACCCTGCCAAACAAACGCCTAATGTTAGATTGGAATTAATAGAAAGATCAGATGTTGACTTACTCATTTTCCACGCAAGTGGAAAACTGGTCTATAGTAACAGCTTTAAGCAAATGGACGCGGGAACACATGACCTCAGTCCACTAGGCTTGAATCTTGAAACGGGCAACTATTTTGTTGAGCTAAAAACAAATAGAGGGAAGCATGTCATTCCTATTATTATTGTTAAGTAATAAATTTACTTGTTAATACAAAAGCACGCTCAGTTACCTGAGCGTGCTTTTTTTTGCGAAATAACTAAGCTATTCTTGCTTAAAGACTTAACTTTTATGCTACATCGCAATATTGTCATACCTGGGATTTACTCTTTCCACAATCCTATAATCCTTCCATCCTAAAAATTCTAGTCCAAAATACTCTAGTCCAATTTAAACCAATCCTATTCCACTCCGTATACTTACTCATGACAATATACATCATCAATGGTCCAAATCTCAACTTGCTAGGAAAGCGAGAGCCTGATGTATATGGCGAAGCAAGTTTTGAAGCTTATTTAAAGAATTTGAAACAACAATTTCCAAAGCACAAATTGAAGTACTTTCAATCTAATCATGAGGGTGCATTGATCGACAAGCTTCATGAAGTTGGTTATAAAAACGTAGGCATTATCATTAACGGTGGTGGTTACTCTCATACTTCTGTAGCCCTGGCGGATGCCATTATTGCCATTTCCGCTCCAGTCATTGAAGTGCATATCAGTAATATTGCAGCAAGAGAAGCATTTAGGCATCACTCCTACATAGCGGCCAATGTGAGGGGATCTATTGTGGGATTAGGTCTGGACGGCTATCGACTTGCAATCATGCATTTTATTACGAAATAGATTTTTCCAATTTCTTTAATGCCTTGATACAAGCTGCTTGTATCTTTTCAAAAGACAAGATGTCCTTTGCTGTATAGATAAACATTACCTGCAACTCTCCAGTATTTTCTTTCTGGCTTGCCGCCAATGTTGACTTATTTAAACGATAAGCTTCTTTGATCTTTCTTTTGATCTTATTTCTATCAACAGCTTTATTAAAATTCTTTTTGGGAACAGAGGATGTAAAACGGAGACCTTTGGATCGTGCAGACCCATCCACGGCCTTATCTAAAAAATATACAACACGAAATGGGTAACAAGAAAATGATTTGCCTGCAGTAAAAAGCCTAGCTATGGCTTTTCTACTTTTAAGTCTTTCGACTTTGTTTAAAGTAAACAAAGGCATTTAAGTAGTAATAATGCTGATAGCAAAAATTTATTTAGCTTTAACTTCGTCAGAAACGGTAAGCTTTACTCTACCTTTAGCTCTTCTACTGGCTAGAACCTTACGACCATTTTTTGTAGCCATTCTTGCACGAAAGCCGTGCTTATTGATTCTTTTTCTTCTTGAAGGTTGGAATGTCCTTTTCATTTTATTAAAATTTTACCCGTTTTTCACGGAAGGCCAAAGGTAATGGTAATTCTCGAAAGTTCCTATCCATTTAGCCAACAAATCAAGCTATATTTTAAAGAAATTTATTGTTTTTTATGGATTTTCTTCTGTTCTAGTCTAATATTTCGCAGTTTAGCCACCTATGGATAAGGATGTCCTCAAACTACTCAACAAAGATAAGCTTTTAAAAAAGGCTATAAAATCTGTCGGAAACCTCCCTGAAACTTTCAGAATGACCGGAGAAGTGTACTTTGACCTTGTCCGATCTATTGCTTTTCAGCAAATTCATGGGGCTGCAGCTAGAAAGATCTTCGGTAGATTTTTGGATCTATTTGACGATGGCTACCCTAGACCAGGCCAAGTGCTAGAACTAGACATCAGTGACCTCCGAAGTGTTGGATTTTCTAAGCAAAAAGGGAGTTATATTCAAAACATAGCCACCTTTGCGCTCGAAGAAAAGCTCCACCTCATAGATTGGAAAAGCAAGACCGATGAAGAGATCATAAAATATTTAACTCAGATAAAAGGCGTTGGTAAATGGACGGTGCAAATGGTTCTAATGGGAGGATTGGATAGATTGGATGTTTTCCCTGTCGCTGATTTTGGTATTCAACAAGCGATGATCAAACTATACAGTATTGATCCTGCCTTAAAAGGCAAAAAATTAGCCCTAGAAATGGAGGCCTTTGGCGAAAAATGGAAACCTTATCGGTCTGTAGCTTCTAGGTATTTATGGAAGTGGGTGGATGGAGTCTCGTAAGTGATAGTTAATCCATTAATCAAAATTAAGTTCCTATTTGGCTAAAATGAAAACTTGATATTTGTTTATCTGGTTATGCGTTTATTTGTTTATTCGTAGTTCATGAAATAAGTATTTCTTTGCTTAAATTTAGCGAAGCATAAATTTTACATATGGATAGAGTGATCGGTAGTTATGAAGGGCCTGAAGCGGGGCCGTTATTAATCGTTTTTGGAGCCATGCATGGCAATGAACCTGCAGGTGTCAAAGCGCTAGAAATGGTCTTTAAGATGCTGGATGTAGAGCCAATCACCAACCCAAGTTTTAGTTTCAAAGGAAAAATTGTTGGGTTGATCGGCAACGTACATGCCTACGCTCGCGGAAAACGATTTTTGCTCAAAGACCTCAATAGACAGTTTACTCCAGAAAATGTTGCAAAAGTCAAAGTACTACCCATAGCTGATCTTGATCCAGAGGAAATAGAGCTCAAAGAACTCATCGCTCAAGTTGATCATGAAATAGAAGCTTATCCAAGGGCCACTAGGTTAGTATTTCTAGACCTCCACACAACCACTGCTTTCGGAGGAATTTTTACCATCCCTGCTCAAGATCCAGAATCAGAAAGAATTGGTATTGCCCTACATGCTCCTGTTGTGAAAGGATTGCTTAAAGGCATACAAGGAACAACACTGCATTATTTTAAATCTGAGAATTTCAATCATAAAGTTTCTGCTGTGACTTTTGAATCTGGGCAACACAATGAACAACTATCTATTAATAGAGCAATAGCTGCAATTATAAATTGTATGAGGACCATTGATTGTGTAGACCCTGGAGATGTAGAAAATCAACACGATAAGCTACTCATAGAATTTTCAAAAACCCTGCCCAAAGTTGCTCAGCTTCTTTATGTTCATCCTATCAAAGAAGGTGACAATTTTGAAATGATGCCAGGTTATAAAAACTTCATATCTATTGAAAAAGGAGTATTGTTGGCAAAAGATCGCCACGGAGAGATCCGAGCAAAAAAAGATGGGTTGATCTTGATGCCGCTGTATCAAAAGCAGGGAGAAGATGGGTTCTTCTTGATCGAGATGTTGGAGGCGTTCTAGTTCAGGGTTCTGTTATAGTTTTAGTTAACAGATCCATAAGCACTTTCATGATTACAAACATGATCTCTCGCCCTACTGGTGTTAAAAAATCCTCTTCTTCGATCTCAAGGGCGTCTTCTACAAAAGCTAAAAGATCTTCTTGGTCATAATCTTTGAAAAACACATCTAGTTTATCTCTAAACCTCCCTTTGGACTCTAGGAAAACAGTCCAAACTTCTTCTTCTTGTTTTTCTATCTCTTCTGGAGTAACTTGGTGATATTCTTTTTCGATGGTTGACGTAGCTCGCCATACTACAACAGCCATGTATAGTAAATGACCTCGCTCTTCTGTAGTAAGAATATCGAAGCTATCAGAGATCAACCAATTGTAAATGGCACCCTGTTTTTCTTCAAAATTTTTAAGATGCTGTTCTACTTTGGAAGATTCCACTTCCATTTCTTCTAGAAGTTTTTCTATAACTTCTTCTGATATAAAGTTCTTGTTCTTAGTCAATTATCTCAAGGATTTTTAATTCTACTCTTTGGTTTTTCTTTCTTCCTTTTAGGCTATCATTCGAAGCAATAGGCTTTGTCTTTCCATATCCTTTATGTTTCAATCGATCTTCATGGATGCCATTTTCTACCAAATAATCTTCTACTTGCTTCGCTCTATCTGTTGAAAGTTCATGCGCAAATTCTGAAGAACACCATCCATTGGTATGGCCCCCAATTTCTACAACTAATTTATCATTATCAAATAAAAAGTTGACTAATCTGTCTAATTCAGCAAAAGATTCTACTTTCAGGTTAGCTTCATTCGCATCAAAGAAAATATTATTCATTGGAATGATCGCACCTACTTTTAAAGCTACAAATGAAATTTCTTTATCGATCTCTTCGTAAGCAGGATCTAGTTCTTCTTCCTCTTCTTGCATTACTTGTCTTCCGCCATTTACTTCCTGGCTTTCAATTTTCTCCTTTAGCTCTTGCTCCATATCTTCTTTGATCGCGATCTTAGTTTCACGTTTTAATTCTTCTTTTATCTCATCTCCCATCTCTTCCTTTAACTCCTCCTCCATTTCATCTTGCATTTGAAAATAAAGGTCGGTTTCCATTTCATCTTTTTCCTCTGCAGAAATTTCTTCATCAATCTCCTCCTCCCAATTTTCAATTATCTTCTTTTTCACCTTTTCTTCAACTAACGCCATATCTTGCTTTTTCATTTCTACTTGAAGATCTCTTTCCACTTCCTTTTTGATCTCCTCATAATATTCCTCATAAAGCGCTATTTTGAGCTGAGGCATTAGTTCTTTTATAAGATCTTCTCTTACAGATTCTATTACCTCCACCGTAAGCTCCTCTTCTTTCTTCTTCTTGGCTCCTGTTTCTTTTGTTGCAATCCTTTCTCGCTCGGTTTCTTTCTTATCGTAATGCTTGTTCAGTTTTGATTTCATCCTTTCTACCTCAGACATTTCATCATCACTTTTTGCGCTGGTACTTGAATTCTTGGTTTTCTTTCTGGTTTTCGCTCCACTGCTTTTCTTTTTTGTTGTTGAAGCTGTCTCTTTACCATAATGAATGTTATATTTCTTCATCAAAGCATTCAACTCCTCATTATCACCTTCAACCGTTTGTTCTTGCTCCTCATCAATGACATCTTTAAAATACTTTTCTATTCTTTCACTTTTTTCTTTCTCTCTCTTTGCAGTGATCAAATTTGTTCTACGACTTTCTCTATTCAAGTCTCTTAGTTCTCCTTGGATAGACTCCAATTGATTTTGCAAAACCCTCAATTCTTGATTGGTAGAATAGGCATCTGTATCTTGATCTAATCCTTCAATAGCAGAACTATTGTTTACGTGATCACTAACTGGAAAATATCCTTCTGCTTCAGCATAGAAACTTATGTTTTCTCCCTGAGGAATTACAAACTTCGCATCCTTGCCCATCGTCTGTTCTAGTTGACCATCAACATCCCCATTTAACTTTTCAAAAACTACTCTGGCGATAACTGGTTTTTTGGTTTCAGCATCAATAAATTTTGCAGCCATCAACTTTACTGGTTCAGGCTTAGCTTCTTCAGGTAATCTGATCCTAAATAGGTCCGTGTTTGCTATTTGTCCCGCTGAGAAATAAGCATAATCTCCAGAAGCTGGTATACTAAAACTTAGATCATTCAAAGTACTATTAATAGCTTTACCCAAATTTTTAGGTCTCGACCAATTTTGCCACGTATTATCTTCACGCTTTGACATAAAAATATCATAGCCACCATATCCTGGATGGCCATTACTAGAAAAATAAATGGTCTTATCATCTGACGAAAGAAAGACGGAATTTTCAGTATTTACAGTATTGATATCTGATCCTAAATTCCTAGGCTCCGTCCATTCGTTTCCTCTCACTTTGAAAGAAACATACAAATCTCTATCGCCAAAGGTGTCTTCTCTTTTTACGGCCATCACGAGGACGTTGCCATCATTACTTACATGATAATTTACAAACTTACTATCGTTGTAGTGATTTTTGATGTTTAACCTTTTCGGCTCCATCCAGGTTCTACCCACTTTTCTAGTTATAGAAAGCGCGTCCTTCTTTCCTCCAGAATAATCATTGGCAACGTACAAACTATTCCCGGAAGGGTTAATAGCTACAACAAAATTATGCTTTTCATTATTCAAAGGAGCTCCCATATTAATGGCTCTACTCCACTGCTCATCATTTTGTAAATAAGAAACCCAAATGTCGTCTTTGCCTTCATCACCGATGTTTTGAGGATGCAACTTTCTGGCAAAATATAAAGTTTGTCCATCCGGTGTGATCAAAGGCATACGTTCAGCAAAATTAGAATTTACACCCGCTCCCAATCTTTCTGGTTCTCCAATTTTGGAAACATCGTAGTTAATATTATTTACTTGTGGTATAATATCTGTCTTGCTATCAGAGATCGCAATCGCATCGATCTGATTCATACCAGAAACATCCTTTGTCGACAATTCTATTTTTAATGCTTTTACCCTGTAAGATGTTTTTGGAATCTTCTTACGGAATACTTCATTGTAAGAATCAGAACCACCAGGAGATTTGTTTTCAAAAATTTCATGCTTTTTTCCATCTAGATCGTAGAGCCATATTTTCTTTATAGCTCCAGGGCTATTGATTTCAAAAACAGCCACTTGTTGAACTTGAATAGCCTTCTTAAAACTCACATGAATATACTCCCCAGTATTGCTTGATTGCTTGGCTGGAGCCCAAGCCATGTATTCTAATCCTTTGTCATAAAAACCATTTGGAACTCCTAACGCTTGATGCCCGGAATAATTCTCTTCCCCGTATTCTGAAGAGGTATCTACAAGTTTATCGGCCCAATATACTTTTTGACAAAAAACATTCGACAAGGAAATAAAGAACAAGAAAATACTTAATAATCTCATAATGCGGTTAGGAGGAAAATGACTTAAGTTGTTAATTTTTGAAGGAGCAGGTCTTTCTTTCTCACTGATACTTCTATCTGTGTACCATCTTTCAATAACACATAATTATTTTTGCCCTTGTGAAAACTAATAATATAATTCAGGTTTACTAAATGGGTTTTGTGCACTCTATAAAATCCTTTCTTAGATAAAATATTTCCATAGTGCTTTAAAGTCTTTGTTAGCATTAAAAAACTACCATCAAAAAAATAAACATTGGTATAATTTCCTTGTGCCTCGCACCTAACAATATCATTGTAGGATACAAGTGTATATCCTTCTAGTGTGGTAAGTGCAATTTTATTTATTTGATCTGTTTCAATGAGTTTCTTGAAGTATCCTAAGTCTCCATTTTCAGAAGGTTCTTCTTTATGTTCAAGAATTTGATCTACAACCTTAAGAAGGTCTTCTTTTTGTACTGGCTTGGTCAAATATCCAGCTGCATCTAATTTGAACGCGTCCAAAGCCGCATTTTTATCCGTAGTAGTTATTACCGTGGATGCTTTATTAAATCTGTCAGCATCTAATAGCTCTTTCCCTTTTTTCAACCAGTCTTTTTTATTGATAAATACTATGTCGGGATCTTGTTCGGCGGCAGCCACAATTTTAACAGTTTCTGTGCAACAGGTAGAAACATTCTCCAGATCAGGATACTCACTATTACACAAAGCTTGCAAGTGCTCAGCATCGTGCGAATCATTGTCAATTATTAGGACATTCATTTTCTTTCTTTTGTGCTAAAAGCTTAGGCTTCTTTAATGTAAGGAACGTAAATTTCCTGTTTTTTAGTCCAAAAAAAGATTAAAATTTCGCATTCATGCTAATAATAAAGTTTCTCCCTGGGCCTGGAACTGCTGATGCAAAAGGTATATAAAATTTATCTAATATGTTTTCTACTCCTAAATGAACCGTCAATTTACTACCAAAATCAAAAGAGGAATAAAAATTCAAAGTCGACCATGCTGGTGTTCCATAGAAAACTGGATCGTTATTTCCATCAAAATAATGATACGAACGTTCTAAATTATCTGCTGTCCCCGAGCGGTCAATTGTTCCATCTTGTTCAATATCATTCACAGCATATTCTTCTACCGGCTTGGCGCCGTTAAATCTATAAACTGCTTCTAGAGAGTATTTTTTGCCTTTTAATATAATTCCAAAATCTCCATTATTTGGAGGAATATGATCAAATGGAACCAAGGTATCTTGTACTACTTCATTAGAAAAATCTACAACCCCCTTAATGATATTGACGCCCCCATAGACTACTAATCTATCTTTAACATTCAACCTAACATTTCCAGATATGCCTCTTACGTTTGCACTTCTTGCATTGACGTTTATTTGCGTATCATATCTGTCATCTCCATCTACGACAAATGATTCGCCAGTAGGCAAAGGACCATCAATTCTAACAATTGCATTATTCAGATTTGTATTAAATGCCGTTGCACTTAATTGAAATTTCGTTCCTAGATTATTTTCTTTATCCAGATTTCCGAAAGACTTTGCTATTGTAAATTCTGTATTGATAGAAGTCTCTGGAGTTAAGTCGGTATTAGGAACAGTAATTTTAAAATTTTTCTCTCTGATCCTAGCAAAGTCATCTATGTTTGGAGATCTAAACGCTTTGGCAACATTTGCTTTGATATGCCAATTATCTTTGGTCTTATAACCCATACCGATCGCCCAAGATATATCCTGATTTTCCCAGGTGAGCCCCTCGTAAAAATTCTCTGGCCAGGTGATCTCATCTGATCTCAGATATCTAGCATGCAAGGATGCTGAAGTATATCTCAGTCCAGCGTTGGCAGAAAATTTCTCATCCTTTGTTTTTAGATTCAAATTGGTATAAGCTCCCAGGTTGGTCATACCACTCTCATCAGAAGGGTAACGTGTCAAGCCTTCCGCACTTATTCTGTTATCTCTAATGTCAACATTCCTTACTCTGGAGAGCACATCATTTGTAGACGCATCAAGCCCGTAAGAAAGATAAGTCCTCTCTCCTTCTCCAAAAAACTTCTTAAAATCTGCCGTAAATGAAAGGATGGATACATCCTCTTTGTTGACCGTTCGCATTCTAGCTGTGTACCTTCTTTCGTTTCTTTCTTCATCAATTTCTTGATAGGCTCCAATGATAGTAGCCCTATCAAAAAGTGCATTCGATCCCAAAATTCTGGTTTTTAATGAAGCCAACAATCTTCTCTGTGGACCGTAATACCATTCTGAATATTTAAGATCATCAGCGGTAGAAAGACTATCTAAGAGTTTATCGTATCTCGGAATGTTTGAAGAAGTAGAATATTGATAGTTCGCTACAAAGTATAATTTGTCATTAGGCTGAAATTTCAACTTCTGCATAAAATCCGTTTGGCTATACTCTGTAAATCTTTGAATATTAAAGCTATTATTTTTCAGGATCTGATCTACGCCATCTCTTACTACAAAATAGCGTCTCAGCCCGTAATTGCCGATGCTGTCCGGCCTATTGGATCCTGCAGTCAGGTTTTGAAAATGGGTATAACTCAAAGATGTAACAAAAGCCCAGTTCTTTTTTCCATAGTCAATATCAAAATGTCCATTGCCTTCTAATGCAGCAGAAGCAAATCTTCCAGATAAATTTACATCCAAACGATGATCTTCATCCGAATAATTAATAGTTGGTTCTTTTGATCTAAAATGCACAACGCCTCCTATGGCATCTGAGCCATACATCAAAGATCCTGGACCAAAGATGACTTCCATCTGATCCAACATCGCCGGATCAACTGTGATAGAGTTTTGTAAATGGCCCGATCTATAGATTGCATTATTCATTCTTACACCATCTACGACCAATAAAATTCTTGATGTTTCAAATCCTCTGATTATGGGAGAACCTCCTCCCATCTGAGTTCTTTGAACCACAATGCCACCTATTTTTTCTAAAGCATCTGCAGAAGTAGCTGGATTTTTTCTATCCATTTCTTCCCGGTCAATCGTAATAACTGGATATGGTATTTCAGAAATAGATTCGTCCGTTCTACCGATTGGTTTTGCAATTACCACGACTTCTCCAAGTTCGGAAGGTTCGGTTTTCATTTTTATGATTCTATTTGCAAGGAGAATTTGCTTGACAGCAACTTTTTGATCTAGATAACCGATGTGTGATATGTTGACAGAATCTTTGTAGGCAATTCCTTGTACTTCTGCTATCCCTTTTTCGTTTGAAGAAGCGGTGACTTTATAATCGTCTGTGAAAATATTGACGCCTATTAAAACGTCATAATTTGACTCATCCACAACCTTCAATTCAAGGTCTATGAGCTTTTGTGCATTAGCGTTGTTATGAGAAGAAATAAATAAAAAAAAGATGGCTAAAAAGGGTAAATAGACCTCATTTAGACCGTTGCGTAAAATACAAACAGGAAAAAAATTAATTTTCACAAGTAAATCCTAAGCTTTTGGGAGCTTTATCGTAAAAGTAGTCCCCTCATTTAATATGGAACTTTTTACAAATATCTTGCCACTATGGTAGGACTCTATGATACGCTTGGCTAATGAAAGCCCCAAACCCCATCCTCTTTTCTTAGTTGTAAAGCCTGGCTCGAAAACAGTCTTTAGCTTGTTGCTTGGAATACCTTTTCCCGTATCTGTAATATCGATGGCAATATGGTCTGATTCTTCATAAATTTTGGCGGATATTTTTCCAGTTCCATTCATTGCATCTAGCGCATTTCGTAGTAAATTCTCTACAACCCAATCAAATAACGGAGGATTAATTTTACCAATAAATTCTGATTCTCCTGTATTTGGAAAGTCAAATTCTACCCTTTTAGGAGCCCTTTTTTGCATGTAAATCTTGCACTTCTCCAGTTCTTCGACAAGGTTAATAGCGTCCAACTTGGGCTCTGAACCGATCTTTGAAAATCGATCTGCAACTAGGTTTAAACGTTCCACATCATTTTCAAGTTCTTTGACGATTTCCATCGTCTCATCGTCAGAACCTTTAGCTAATTTCAAATGCTCCAACCAAGCGATGATGGCAGATATTGGCGTACCTAGTTGATGCGCCGTTTCTTTAGCCATTCCAACCCACACCCTGTTTTGCTCAGATCTTCTTGCAGAACTAAAAGCTAAATATCCCACACCAATAAAACCTAGTAATAACATCACCTGAATTAATGGAAAATACTGTAATAAAGTAAGTAGACGAGTATTTTTGTAATAAAGTAAACTAGCATAGCCATGTCCTTCTATTGGTGGAGCTCCATTAGATTTTAGCCATGCTAATTCCTTTTCAAGATCTGCGCCTTCTGGAAAATTATTAGCTTCCATATTTCCGACCTCATCTACAGCAATTACTGGAATTGTTGAAGAATTAATAATCGCAAATTCTGTACCCACTTGATCATTAACATTCAATGTATCAACTGCTAAAATTTTCATTGCCATAACGTACAACTCCACTTTATCTCTTTCTCCATCTGCAAGCTTGGCTGCAATAAAATTTGTATACATCACAGAGATTGCCAAAATAACCAGAGCAGCTACTGCCAAATATATTTTCCACCTAGATTTATTCTGGTAAATCTCCATTTACTTCTGTTGTTTCTTTTTAAACGCAGCAACTCGGTTTATTGCATTTTCTCGTATGGATAAATAATAAAAATTCATATCCGCAATGTGGTAATTATTTGTCATTATCAGAAAACTACCTGGAAACTTTGGTTTTTCACACCAAAGAATGCCCTTCTCTACTTGAGCTCCGACCAAAAATGGATATAACCCTTTTTCGAATTTAGCCAACACGGTACCTTTGTTACGTGTTTTTTCAACTTTTACTTCATTAGTTTCCCAACTTAATGGATTTGTCACTGCTATTTCTGAAGAATAAGGGTATTTCTTAGGATATTTTCCAGATTTAAAAGTCCTCCACGAGCAAAAACAATTAGTTTGTATCTCAGATTGACATTCAGGGATTGATTTGAAAGCATTCGAAAGAATAGGCATTCCTACCAAGTAAGCAACAACCAATTGATTTTGCAACGCCTTTCCATCAAAAAACTCCTTCATCAATCTTTCAGTGTGATTTGTTCCCTGACTATGAGCAGCGAGGATGATCATCCTGCCCTTATTCTCATTATGTAAATAATATTCAAAGGCACGTTTTACGTCTTGATAGGCGAATTCAAGTGCTTCTTTTTTGATTTCATCTCTATCTTTAAAATAAATATCTAAATGACCTTGTCTATAAAATGGTGCATACACACGACCACTACCATTGAAAATTGATGCTTGGTGAAGGATCGTGGTGTTTAAGGTTCTATTATTTAATTTTTGGTTGTTTATATCTGCATTCCAAGCCTCTTTTTTTCTATTCTTGGTAAAGGTTGTTGGATGCACAAAAAATACATCAGCTATGTCAGCTTCATCTAATTTTAATGAAGCTTCAGGTACCACTCTATCCGAGGGATCTTCTTTGTTTGGATGTGCCGCCCAAAATCGCAAACTAGAATAATCTGGTTCTAATTCTTGAGCATTTAGGCTACTAGCAGTTATTCCTAAAAGGAAAAATATTGCGCACATATTAAGACACAAGCTAATTACTTTTATCTTCATGTTTTTTAAACTGAATATATTTTGGAATATAATGAGAAAATTTTTTAAACTATTTTTCGGTTTGATTTTTATCCTGTTCTTAGTACTTCTAGCAATTGTGCTTTTTAAAACGCTTACCTTTTCTTCAAAGCAAATAAAATCTGGAAATAAAATTCAGCCCATTGAAATTTCCAATTCTTCTATTGACCGTTTTTGTTCGTTGATAAAAATTCCTACAATTTCCTTTTCTAATAAAATTGACACCCTTGCATTTATCGAACAAGATAGTGCTATTCAAATAATGTATCCTTTGTTGCATACCAGACTTGAAAGACAAACGGTCAATGACTTCAGTCTGGTATACCATTGGAAAGGAAAGGACAATGATCTTGACCCAATACTACTAATCTCTCACTTAGATGTGGTTCCTCCCGAAAAGGACCAAAGTCTTTGGAAACATCCACCTTTTTGTGGTAAAATTATTAATGAAAATATTTGGGGTCGTGGAAGTCTAGATGTAAAAATATCTACTGCAGGAATTTTAGAGGCTGTGACTCTCTTATTAGAAGAGGAATTTCAGCCTTCACGTGATATCTACTTGGCTTTTGGACATGATGAAGAAGTCGGAGGACAACAAGGTGCTAAGGCCATCTGCGAATATTTCAAGAGCAAGAACATCAACTTTGAATATGTCTTAGATGAAGGACTTGTTGTTTTGCAAGACGCCTTGGAAGGGTTAAACAAGCCATTAGCTATGATCGGCATCGCCGAAAAAGGATTTGCAGATATAAGTTTGAGCATTCAATTAAATGAGGCTGGCCATTCTTCTATGCCACCCAGTGAAAATGCTATTGGTATGCTGAGTTCTGCCATAAACAAATTGCTAGAGAATCAATTTCCTTCAAAAATCAACGGAGCAGCTAAAGGTCTATTTGAATATGCTGGCCCAGAAATGAGTGGCTTGTACAAAGTACTTTTTGCCAATCTTTGGTTAACTAAAGGGATTATTAAAAAACAACTGGAAAAAGATGAAACAGCAGCAGCATTGCTTAGGACCACAACTGCTCCTACAATTATCAATTCAGGAATAAAATCTAATATCCTACCTTCAAAAGCCGAAGCCGTTATTAATTTTAGGATTCTACCTGGCGAAACCGTCGAAACCGTTAAACAAAGGGTCATTGATGTCATCGACAATCCCATAATAAAAGTGTCCTTGGATGAAAACTTCTCTGGCAATCCTTCCAAGGTTTCGGATCTTGATTCCTTTGGATTTAGAGCCATTCAAAAAACCGTCCAAGAGATTTTTCCTGAATCTGTAATTTCTCCCGGGCTGGTCATTGCGACTACAGACAGCAGGCACTATGCGTCTGTTGTCAAAAACATTTATCGCTTTCTACCTGTCGAAATAAATAGAAGCGACATCCAAGGCATCCATGGCCACAATGAACATGTCAGTGTTGAAAACTACAAAAACACCATCCGGTTTTATAAGCGTCTGATCGTGAATAGCGGAAAATAGTAATTGATTAAAAGTGAAAAGTAGAAAGTGCTAGCGGTACTTCCTCCTTTTACTTTTCACTTTATATACTATATTTTCTATATCTATTATGCTCGATCTTCTGCCCATTGATCGCTTGCTCAAGTAGGTGTGGAAAAAGATCTGGACTACAGGCAAAGCTAGGGATGTCCATCTTTGATAGTTGTTTTGCTACATCTTCGTCATAAACTGGTGTCCCTTTATCAGATAGCGCCAATAGGCAGATGACTATTACCCCTTGTTGTTTGAGTTTATAAAATCGTTTCATCATGTCTTTCACTGAGCCACCTTCATAAAGATCGGTTATGACAAAAAGGATTGTCTCTGAGGGACTGTGGAGCATAGCTTCAGAATATGCAAGAGCGGCTGCAATATCAGTTCCTCCTCCAAGCTGCGCTCCGAAAAGCAACTCCACTGGATCATGCAGAAGATCCGACAAGTCAATTTGGGTGGTATCAAAAACAACAAGATTTGTTCTAAGCGTTTGAATGGTACTAATGATGGATCCAATGATGCCGGCATAAACAACAGAATCATTCATGGACATTGATTGATCAACCAGGAGCATGATGTGTTTGAGTGCCTTACCTTTACGTCCTTGATCGATGAATATCTCAGGGATGATCGTGTTTAAATCTTTGTTGTAATGCTTTAGATTTGCTTTTATGGTACGGTGCCAATCAATTTCTTTTGGAAATTTTCTCTTTCTTCTATTGTGTTTATTTAGTGCCCCGCGAACGGCTGCTTGCATGGGGTATTTTAATTTTTTCTCGACTTCTTCAACCACTTTTCTCACAACCTGTCTTGCGGTTTCTTTTGTTTTTTCTGGGAGAATTTTATTCAAGGATAAGATGGTATTGACCAAATTCATGTCTGGTTCAAAAGCTTCAAGTAGTTCTGGTTCCAGCAATAATTCTTCGAGCCCTAGCTGGTCCATGGCATCTTTTTGCATGATCTGGACCACAGGCTTAGGAAAATACTTTCTGATATCTCCGAGCCACCGATTTACTTTGGGAGAGGACTTTCCTAAGCCACCTTTCTTGTCTGAATCATAAAGAGCTTCCATTACAGCCTCCATTTCCATGGCTTCTGGCTCCATTTCTACCTTATTTTCTGAATCTGACTCAGCTCCAAGGATGAGTTTCCACTTTTTTTGTTTATCCTCCATTGATTAATCTTACTTTTGCTAAAGTAATTAATATTTAAAAGAGGTGAGTAGAAGAAATCAATCAATATTTGGAAATGTAGATTGGATCAGTTTTTCACTATACTTAAGCTTGATCGCCATTGGTTGGCTAATGATCTATACCGTAGGTCTTGGCGAGGGATACCCATTGAGTAAGATAGATTTCTTATTTGAAACAACCGTAGGTAAACAGTCCTTCTTTATTTTAGCAGCTCTTGCGATCCTTTTTTTTATTCTAGTAATAGAATGGAAATTTTGGAGGACTTTTGCATTCCCGCTCTATGCCTTTTTTATTGGTGGGTTGCTGCTGGTCCTCATATTTGGTAATACAATTAAAGGAGCGACATCTTGGTTTTCTCTCCCTGGTGGATTCACCCTCCAACCCTCAGAATTTGCAAAATTTGGAACTTGCCTGGCTTTGGCCGCCTACTTAAGTACTTTTAGTACCAATATCAACAGAATTAAGCACCAGTTGATCGCTTTTGGAATAATACTTTTACCCATTAGTTTGATATTTCTTCAACCAGATGCTGGATCAGCACTTGTGTTTCTATCTTTTTTTGTTGTTTTATTTAGAGAAGGTATGCCTGCTTTTCCTTACTTAATAGGCCTTATTTTATTCTCCTTATTCATTAGCACCCTGACATTGACTGCTTCAATATCTGTGTTGATCTACTTTACGATTCTCATTTTTATCATGATCTCGAATTTAAGAAAGGTGAATTTTTATCCTTTTGTAGCTTTTGCTGTGCTAATTGGAGCCTCCATCGCTGCGACTCAATACGACTTTACTGCCTACGCCTTGTTTATTAATGGTGCTATTTTGATCGGATTGGCAGTCTATCATTGGTTAAACAGACAAACCAGACTTGGGATAGGTGCTAGTATAGGAGCACTGATCGGAGCGGGCTTTGCTTATTTTGTGGCTTTTGCTTTCGATAACATTTTAAAACCGCACCAGCAGGATCGTTTAAATGTTTGGCTGAATCCAGAAAAGTGTGATCCACAAGGGTCTCTATATAATGTACTGCAATCAAAATTAGCCATCGGATCTGGTGGATTATATGGAAAAGGATTTTTGGAGGGAACCCTCACCAAACTCAACTACGTTCCAGAGCAATCTACAGATTTTATATTTTGTACCATTGGAGAAGAACAAGGCGCCATCGGAACGGTAGCGATCATCTCCTTATTTATTATTTTCATACTTCGTATAATAGCATTAGCCGAAAGGCAAAAAAGTGAATTCTCAAGAGCATATATGTATGGAGTAGCGGGGTTACTTTTTCTTCATTTTTTTGTGAATATAGGTATGACTATGGGTATCGTTCCAATCATCGGTATACCTTTGCCTTTTATTAGCTATGGAGGATCCTCTCTACTTGGCTTTTCAATTATGTTTGCTGTAGTTTTAAAACTAGATAGCAATAGGTATGCTGTTTAAAAATATTGGATGAAATTTACAATTGAAAAAAAAGATCAAAACACTTCAGCAAGGAGTGGTTATATTGATACGGCACATGGTCGAATTCAAACGCCTATTTTTATGCCTGTTGGCACACTTGGTACTGTCAAAGGTGTTTTGCAAGCTGACATAGAAGCACAGATCAAGGCGCAAATTATTCTTGGTAATACTTACCACTTATACTTAAAGCCTGGCATGGACATCTTGAATAAAGCTGGAGGCCTTCATAAATTTATGAGTTGGCAAAGACCCATTCTTACTGATAGTGGTGGTTATCAGGTTTATTCCTTGGGAGAAATGAGAAAGATCAAGGAAGAAGGGGTGACTTTTAAATCTCATATTGATGGGTCAAAACACGTCTTCACCCCTGAGGGAGTAATGGACATTCAAAGAACTATTGGTGGAGATCTTATCATGGCTTTTGACGAATGCACGCCATACCCTTGTCCTTATAATTACGTTAAAAAATCTATTGGCCTTACACATAGATGGCTTAAAAGATGTATTGATCACTTTAACAATACTGGACCTGTATATGACTATGACCAGACTTTATTGCCTATTGTCCAGGGGTCAGTCTATACCGACTTAAGAATCGAATCTGCCAAAGTGATCGCGGATTTTGACATGTCTGCCAATGCAATCGGAGGACTCTCTGTAGGAGAGCCAGCAGAAGAAATGTATGCAATGACTGAGGCAGTATGCAACGTATTGCCTACTGAAAAACCACGTTATCTAATGGGTGTTGGTACTCCAGACAATATATTGGAATGTATTGCGCTTGGGATAGATATGTTTGACTGTGTTTTGCCAAGTAGAAATGCAAGACATGGCCTGATATACACATCAAAAGGGATCATGAATATGAAGAATGCAAAGTGGAAAGAAGATTTTTCTGCCATTGATGAAGATAGCACGGCTCCAATCGGTAAAGAATATAGCAAAGCCTACGTTAGACATCTGTTTCATTGCGGGGAGCGAATTGCCGGCCAAATTGCAACTATATTGAATTTAAGTTTTTATTTGTGGCTAGTAACCGAGGCAAGAAATAAAATTGAAGCCGGAGATTTTGCAGATTGGAAACAAATGATGGTGAGACAAGTTAAAACTCGATTATAGTATGTTGAGTATCATCGATCGCTATATCATTAAGAAGTACTTTGTAACACTATTATTCATAGTGCTTATATTCACTATTATTGCGGTGGTCATAGATTTTAGCGATAAGGTTGAAAAATTTATAGAAAAAGATTGCACCAAACATGAGATCTTCTTCGACTATTATCTAAATTTTGTCCCTTATATAAATAGTTTGTTGATTCCCCTATACGCTTTGATAGCGGTGATCTTCTTTACCTCACGTATGGCAGCCAACTCTGAGTTTATTGCTATCCTAAATGCGGGGGTACCTTATCGAAGGATAACTAGACCCTTTCTAATAGCGGCATTAACTGTCACAGGGATTCAGCTCATCGGAAATCACTACCTCATTCCATCTGCCAATAAAACAAGGTTGGACTTCGAACACGCCTACATATGGACAACCACCGATAAAATGAAGAAGAGAAACATTCATATGTTTATTTCTCCCGATACTAAGATCTTTATCCGTCTATACAAAAAGGATGAACAATATGCTACCGACTTTAGAATGGAAACCTTTGAAGAAGGAAAGCTTGTAAAATACTTGAAAGCGAGCAAGCTAAAATGGATCGGCCCTCCAAATAATTGGCAACTTGACAATTATGAAATTCGAGAATTTGATGGCACTAAAGAATCCTTTGTCATCGGAAAAGGAGAAAAAATTGATACTTCCTTAGCAATTGCTCCCAAAGATTTTGTTCGCTACAAAAGGCAGATGGAAATGATGTCGACACCTGAGCTAAAAGAATATATTGATCAGCAAAAATCGCGAGGACTCGGTACTTCTCAAGGTTACGAGGTAGAAGTTCATCAAAGAACCTCAGAACCTGTGACAACCATCATTTTGACATTGATAGGACTGACCTTGGCTTCTAGAAAAATAAGAGGCGGGCTTGGACTTAACTTAGCACTCGGTCTTGCAATTGGAGCTACCTTTTTCTTTCTTTCAAAATTTTCAGAAACTTTCGCTACAAACCTAGACGTCCATCCTGCAATAAGTGTATGGCTACCAAACATCGCTTTCGGGATTATTGCTGTCTATCTATACCTCAACGCTCAAAAATAAGGCAAAATCATTCTATTAGCTTCCAATCAAGTCGAAAAGACTTTCAACTTCGTTAAACAACTTTCATTTTTTTCTGAAATTACAATAAATTATTGTACTCTCTGTACACTATTTACTTCTAAAATACTGTTTAAATGGTATGATTAAGGTAAAAATGAGCTTGATTTTAATTTTGTTTAACCATTTCTTGTTTTTTGTTTAACCTTTATATATATTTGAATCATAATTAAACACCAAAATCATTATTATGTCTACAATTGAATTTTATAACCGCTTTGAAGAGTTAAACATCCTGCTCCATTCGTTTGCTTATAAGTTGACTAAAAATGTAGAGGATTCTAAAGATTTATTTCAAGAGACTGCTTTTAGGGCTCTTAAAAACAAAGAAAAGTTTCGAATAGGAACCAATTTCAAAGCTTGGACTTTCACGATCATGAAAAATATCTTCATCAATAACTATAGAAAAAAGATGAAGGCAAATACTGTGATCGACTCCACCGATAATGACTACTACATCAATAGTGGTGCAAACTCCATCAACAATACTGGAGAATCAAGTATTATGATGAAGGAGTTGAATGCCATGTTAAATGAGCTTGAAGATGAAATAAGAATTCCATTTGTTATGCACTACTCTGGATACAAATATCAAGAGATTGCAGATCATTTAGAATTACCATTAGGTACAATAAAAAGTAGAATCTTTTTTGCAAGAAGAGACCTCAAGAAAAAGTTGGTTCTAAAATATAATAGTCTAGAAGACGCAAGAACTTTTGCAACAAGTTCTTACTAAAAGGATAACTTTGGTTTGTGATGAGCAAATCAAAGTCCTTTTCTAAAAAACTGTTGTCGTGGTATGATCCCAAAGCACGACTGCTTCCGTGGAAGTCGATAAAAGATCCGTACAAGATCTGGGTATCTGAAATTATATTACAACAGACCAGGGCTGAACAAGCCATTCCATATTACAAAAACTTTATAGAAAAATTTCCCACTGTGAAAGCTTTAGCAGTAGCTAAGCTTGACGAGGTTTTAAAAGCGTGGGAAGGGCTAGGCTATTACAGCAGAGCCAGAAATTTGCATCACGCTGCCAAGACTGTACAAGAAAATTTTGACGGAAGAGTACCTGGTAAATACAATGAATTACTTACCTTAAAAGGTGTTGGGCCTTATACTGCAGCTGCTATTTCATCTTTTGCTTTTGGTGAAGCCAAAGCCGTCTTAGATGGAAATGTTTATAGAGTATTATCGAGGGTCTACGGTTTATCAGAACCCATCAATGTATCCTCCTCCAAAAAAACTTTTGAAGCACAACTCGAGAAGATTTTTGACAAAAAAAATCCAGCCTTATTCAACCAAAGCATTATGGATTTTGGGGCAACTTGTTGCACTCCCAATGACCCTACGTGCACAAAATGCCCTATGTCAACATTTTGCTTTGCTCTAAAAAATGATCGCATTAAGGATCTACCAAGAAAAGTAAAGCCAGCTAAAAAGAAAATTCGTTATTTTAATTACCTACATCTTCATTCAGGCAATAAAATACTGATCGAACAAAGAATTGAAAAGGATATTTGGCTCAATTTATACCAATTTCCATTATTTGAGACTAAAGAACCTGCTCATGAAAAGTTCATAATTGATAACTTCAAGCGCAAATTAAAATTGAAGGATGGGTTTAATATGGATCTCATATTTAAAACAACGAGCATATTGACCCATCAGAAAATTTATGTTCAAATATGGAATGCTGAAATTACAGAGAAGAGATTTTCTGGAAATAAGCATTCTATGTGGGTCGAACACGGTGATGTAGAGAACTTTGCTTTTCCTAAATTGTTTGATGCGTTTTTCAAACAATATTTATATTTTAGTCATTAATCAGATTGTCATATTTCTCCATTTAGAATTACATAGACAGAAAGCCTTTGCAAAGACTAAAACTCATAATGTCAAAAATAATGAGGGGAGTACTGATAAACAGTACTCCCCTTATTAATATATTTTCGCTTATTTAAATTAAGCAATATTATGTACATAGATTATTCAAAAGGAGCAACCGCAGCAGAAGTTTTATTTTGAACAATAATACTATTAAGATCGTGCATGATGGTTACTGTTCCAGCTGCTGCATCATATGTAAAAGCATCCAATTCTGTATTGATGCTAGAGATGAAAGCAGGAATTTCTGGAACGATGTCACTTGCTGAGACATTGTCGTTAATTCTAAATTCAACGTCAGAGGTAACGAACTGAATCCCAAGATCAGACATTCTTCTTCCCTCAGCAATAAAGATTTCTTGACGCATAAGATAAAGCAATGCTAAAGCCTCATCCGCACTTCCAATGGCATCCACCATTGCATCTGTAACTGAAGTTCCTGAAACGGTTGGCACAACAACGTTTCCGTCATTACGATCTAAAACTAGACCTGGACGAGCAGGAGCACTGCTACTTGCTGAGACAACAACATTGGTTGAGTCAGGTCTAGACCCAGGAGCGTCTTGTGTTCTACCTTCTACTGCATCTGAAAAGTCAGCTGTCGGACGTGTAGCAACTAATGCGATCACATCTTTCATGGTCTGCTGAGCATCACCCAAATTTCCTTCTGAAATCGATGCTTCTATTTTTATTAGATGCGCATCTTCTATTTTCATAATAGGTATACCAAAATCGAAAGCTGCATCACTACCATTATATTTTGGATCTAAAAAATCCAATCTAGGAAGAGGCTGCAAGTCATCAAAAGACCCTCTATCAAACAATGCATTTTGCAATACATTTTCTGGAAGGTTTACTGCATCATAATCAGCAAATCTAACAAAAGCTGGGTCAGCAGCAATTGCTGCATTTGCAAACTGTACTGCTTCTGTTCTATTACCCAATTTGTAATTTGCTCTTGCTAGGCCAATGTTAGAAGCAGAAAGAATTGATGCATCAGGTGATCCATCAAGTGCCGCTTGGAAACTAGAAATAGCTACATTTAAATGTGTTGCTGCGTCCATCACAGGACCTCCTGGTTCTGCAGGAACTGAACGGAAGCTTTCTCCAAATAAAAGGTGTGAATACCCAATTAAGAAATTGAACTCAGCTATTTGCTCCTCTGTACTATTCTCATCAGCAGGAGCTACAATATCACGTCCTGTGAGGGCTAGTTCTCTTAGCCTATGAATAGCAAATTGTGTATCATCAATATCGTCATCCGTAGGATCTATTGATACATTGTCTAAGAATTGATTGAAAAACGTTGCTGTATTTACGTAGTTATCAGAAGTAATTTCAGATATGACTACCAATTCATTTGTCGCAATAGACAATTGACGATTAGCTCCTGTTACAATACTTTGTGTCGAACCTGGAACGCCAACTACCGCATTAATTGCTAGATCCGGATTTATCGGATTGAATGCAGTCTCAGGGTCTTCGCAGCTGTTGAAAACAACGACTAAGCCAATAATGATTATAGTCGAAATAATATTTTTTATCATGATTTTATTATTTTATTATGCTTTAATATTTTAACTAAAAGACTTGCAAGAAATGATCCCTTACTATTCTTAATAGCTATTAATTCAAATGTTATCTGAATCGTTTATAAAGCAATTTTTAATGAAAAAATGATTTGCTTTGGAGCAGACTCTGTTCCAAAACCAAATCCACCCACAGCAAAACCGCCTTGCTCTGAAACACCTGAACCTGTTACTTCAGGATCAAAAGAAGAAGAAGCTCTAACGTAAGGGTTTCTGAAATTAACTCCCAGTTGCAATCTTCTTAATGAAGCTATCTTAGAAGCATCAAAATTATAAGATACCCCTATATTTCTTATTTTAAAGAAATTAGCATCCTCTACCCATACACCCGCAAGGTCAAAGAAACTGGTTCCTGCTGCATTTTCCGGAATACGTCCTTCATCATTTACTCCATTAAAGAATCTTAGTACATCATCAACGTTTACTCCTTGTGCACCATATTGGTAATCAGCACTAGCAAAAACACTAAATCCTTTCCATGTAAAATCTAAACCTGCATTTCCATATCCATCAGGGTTAGGGTCTCCTAAGAATGCATTTCTTTCTACGTCAATTACATTTCCTTCCCCATCAAAAATTGGATTTCCTCCTCTGAAATAACCTAATGGTTCGCCCTCTTTGACAAATGAGCCTAAGAAAGTGAAACCACCTACTACAAACTCAGGCAATCCACCAGCATCAACAACTATATTTTCGTTGGTAGTCAATGAACCCGAAACCGTTAATCTTAGATCATCCGTTTGTAAAACATCTGCTGACAATGCAAATTCATAGCCTGTATTGCTAATTTCTCCTAAGTTTACATCCTGAGCCAATTGTCCTGAAGAAGGCGCACTTGGTGGTGTAAATATCGCATCTATAGTTGTGTTGTCGTAGTAGGTAATTGCAAATCTTACTCTACCAGCAAGAATACTCATATCCGCCCCAATTTCCAATGAATTTACTGTTTCAGCTGTTAATTCTGAATTTCCTGGATTTCCAAAAGTAAACGATGGTCGTCCTAAAAATGGATTTACTGCAAACTCCCTATCTGCTGAAAATGGCGTTGGGAAATTTGTAGATTGTCCGTAATTGGCTCTAATTTGAAAACGAGTTAATATATCACTAATTCCACTATCTTGAATAAATCTTTCATCAGTCAAACTATATGTTATACCAACACTGTAGATATCTTTTAATCCAATATTATCTCCAAAAGCAGAGTTGCCATCAAATCTCAACTTTCCATCAATAAATAATTTATTTTGGAATCCAATATTTTGTGAGATATAAAATCCTCCAAAAACTATCTCACGGAGTGCATCCTCTGCTAAAGTTTCAGCTGAATTATTTATTGTATTTGAACCTTCAGTAACATTTGTTGCACTGACAAGATATTGTTCATCTCTTTGTCTAAATAATTGTCCCCCTGCACCTGATATAAAGGAGAAGTCTCCTGCATCAAAACGATATTGCAATCCAAGATCAACGGTAACACCAATAAAATTACGAGTAGCAACAGCTATGGAACCTTGATCCACTGTTCCAGGCGCAGCTGCTGATTTAGAGACCAATAAAGCATTGGTAGCAGTTTCTCTTTGTCTTGAAAAACGATTATCCAATCCTACTACCAAGTTTGTAGTAAATCCCTGGAATGGAGTCCAAGCAAAAGCATTGGAAAAAGTATATCGTCTAATTGCTTCAGTAATATTTGTGTTATCAGCCTGCAAAGCAAGGCTTTCCTTTAGTTCATTGTATGCAGTTGAGTTTAATGTATCGACATTTCCAAAAGCTCCACCTTCAATGTTACCAAATCTTGCAAAACTTGTATTTGCGTTATAGTCTCTAGTAAAATAATTACTTGTAAAAGAAGCACTTCCTGTATATGTTAATGTTCTATGTACCTGCGTTTTTATAGTACTTCTTAAACTTGCTCTACGATTTTCATTTACTGAAGTAAATCCATTTTCGTCATAAAAATTTCCAGAGAAATTATAAGTAGTCTTATCATTTCCTCCATCTACACCTAATCTATAGTTTTGAGAGGTTCCAGACTCAAAAACAAGGTCTTTCGTATTCTCAAATTTTAGAAATTCTGTTTCACCGTTAATAATTCCAAAACTTGCTTCAGCATTCACTCGAGCCTGACCTGCTGTTCCTTTTTTTGTAAAAATTTGAATCACACCATTCGCAGCATCCGTACCATACAATGTTGAAGCAGCACCACCACGAATAAATTCAATTCTTTCAATACTTTCGACAGGTATATCCGACAATGCTGAACTGTTAGCACCACCAGTATTAATGTTTAGATCTGGTCTAGAATTCAGATTATCTAATCTAACTCCATCAATTAATATAATTGGTGTTGTACTCGCTTGTGCAGAAATAGGACCTCTGTTTCTAATTAGAGAAGCAGTTCCAGATTGTCCAGAAGAAGCGGTTACTTGTACCCCTCCTAATCTACTTTGAAGCAATTGATCGAGTTGCACTACAGGAGCTGCCTCAATTTCTTCCGCAGTAATTACATCGACTGAACTAGTCAATCTTTTTCTTTCAATACCGACCCCTTGGCCCGTGACTACAACTTCAGATAGATCAATTCCCTCTGAAAGTTCAACATCAATTACATTTGAAGCACCAACTGCTACTTCTTGTGTTTCAAATCCTGTATAACTAACCAATAGCATTTTGACATCTTCTGCTATCTTAAGAGTATACGTTCCATCAATTTCTGTAATGGTTCCTACAACAGTTCCTTTACCGATGATACTTGCTCCTATGAGCGGTTCACCTGCAAGGTCCGTGACGGTACCAGAAATGGTTCTTTGGGCCAGCGTATAACCAACCAATGAAACCATCAACACTAATAATAGTGAGATTTTTTTCATACTAATTCCAATTTTGATTAACAAATAATAATTCAATACTTTTTACAAAGAAAATTAATTTTAAGAAACATTGTTAATGTTTCTTAATAATATCTTAAAATTTTATTAAATACTTTACTAATATATTCTGAAACGAATATAATTATAGAATTGTCCACTGAGAAAAATAACTTTTGCAGAAACTTTTGTTACTTATTCTAACCAAGATACATTATTTTTTGAATCACCATTGAATTTAATCTAAAAAATCTTACATGTGCAATGTCTAAACTAAAAAAATCATGTTGCTTAATTCTTAATTTGATCCAATTGAAACTTTTATTTTCTTTTCGGGCTTAATTAACCTATTATTCGAAACTAACGGTAAAATTTTAACCTTTTTGGTCAAATTGAATGTACTGATATTAATAGAAAGATTACTTTCGAAATAAGCATTCAGTTTAGGTCATTCAAGGTGATTTGGGTAACTTTACTTTTACTAAAATGTTTGATACTTTTTTCTAATAATATTTAGTAATTTAGTAAGTGAAATTATTCTAATCCTATGGTAAATAAAGTAACATTAATCGGAAATCTTGGCAGAGACGTTGAAGTAAGAAGACTAGAGAACGGCACAGCTGTAGCTAAATTCTCCGTCGCTACAAATGAATCCTACAAAGACAATAAAACTGGTGAATGGAAAAAACAAACCGAATGGCATGATGTGATCTGTTGGAGGCACCTAGCTGAACGCGCAGAAAAGCAACTTGCGAAAGGCAAATTGGTCTATATTGAAGGTAAGCTGACACACAGAAAATATCAAGACAAAGAGGGCATAGATCGATACAAAACAGAAGTAGTCGTAGGAACGTTTAGGTTATTAGAAAAAAGGACTGAAGATTCTTTTGCAAATTCAGGCTCATTATCAGCTAGTACGGAACAAAAAAGCACTCCAGCTAGTACAAATAAAGAGCTCGAAACTAAGAAAGATGATGAAGTTCTGCCGTTTTAGGCAAGATTTTGGCTAATTTAACTTAGCATTTGTCTCCTTAAGTAATAAACAAAATAAATTATTGGAAGCTGAACCTGACAGTCATAGTTTAATTTTCTCTTTCCTTCCCGTTCTAATACCTTTAATGGTATTTAATTCGGTAAGTCTGGTCTTATTGTTGGTTTTGTTTGTTTTGATCATTTGTTCCGCTGTAATATCCAGTTCTGAAGTTGCTTACTTCTCTTTAGGACCTAGCGATTTAAAAGCATTTCAAAGTGAATCCACTAAGCCTTCAAGACGAATCTTAAAACTTCTGGAAAACCCAAGATTGCTGTTGGCAACCATTCTGATCTCCAACAATTTGATTAATGTTGCCATAATCTTAGTTTCTGAAAATCTCGTTTCTCAACTTTGTCCAGAGAGCGTATTCATCAATTTGGGCACAAAACTTTCTGAATCACCTATTCTAAATAACATTACGGCCAGCACTTGGGCCAGCATTATCAATGTGCTCATTACTGTTGGTCTTGTAACTTTTATACTCGTCTTGTTTGGCGAAGTAATGCCTAAGGTATACGCCAAACTTAATAATACAAAAATTGCTAAATGGACTTCCGGCATACTTGTCTTCCTTAGCAATTTGTTTTTCCCTTTCAGTAAATTAATGGTTAACGGCACAAGCTTTATTGAGAATCGTGTTTTATCAAATACAAATAATGGCATTACATCTATGCAAGATATCGACGAAGCTATTGCACTTGCTGTTGGTGACGAGAAACATGCGGAAGAAGACAAAGGAATTTTAAAAGGTATAATTAAATTTGGTGACGTTTCTGTCACTCAAGTTATGAAATCCAGAGTAGATGTTGTCGCTGTAGATTTCAGAATAAAGTTTTCTGAATTGATGACGGTTATTAGAGATTCTGGCTATTCGAGAATTCCAGTTTTTGATGAAGAGTTTGACAATGTAACTGGAATCTTATATGTAAAAGATCTCCTTGGCCATTTGGACAAAGGAGATGAATTTGAATGGCAAGAAAGGATTAGTAGCAATGTGTTTTATGTCCCTGAAGCAAAAAAACTTGACGATCTATTGAGAGAATTTCAAAAGCAAAAACAGCACATTGCTATAGTTGTTGATGAATATGGTGGAACTTCTGGTATTGTCACCTTAGAAGATGTTTTAGAAGAGATCATTGGAGACATTAAAGATGAATTTGATCCGGATTCTGAAATCGATTTTAAAAAGTTAGATGAACATAACTACATCTTTGAAGGCAAGACTTTGCTAAACGATGTATTTAGAATAGTTGGTGTATCTACAGAATCTTTTGAAGAGAAAAGAGGAGATGCTGATTCGCTTGCTGGACTTGTCTTGGAGATGGTCGGACACATCCCTAAATCTGGAGAAGTTTTCGAATCCTCCGGATATACTTTTAAAATAGTGACTGTCAACAAAAGAAGAATCGAACAAATCCTAATAACCACTCCTGAAGAAGTTTAATGAATAATCTTAGACCTATTGTATGTTTAATCCTTACACTACTTATAGTTTCGTGCTCCTCAGATGGCCCAGTCTTATCACCTAAGCCGAGGGCATTTCCAAGGATCGATTTTCCCGAACGAGGATCAAAGTCGTTTAAAGAAAACTATTGTCCTTTTACCTTTGATTATCCAAAGTATACAGATCTCGTAAAAGATACTTTGTTCTTTAATGAAAAGCCAGAAAATGAATGTTGGTTTGACCTGCATTGCTCTTCTCTAAATTCGTACCTCCATTGTAGCTATTATCCCATTGATAAGAACAATACTTTCGACAAACTTGTTACGGATGCTTTTGTCATGAGCAACAAACACAATATCAAAGCGAATTACATTGATGAGATTCCAATTCAAAAACCAGGTGGCGTGTATGGTTATGTATTTGATCTTGATGGTTCTGTAGCTTCACCTTTTCAATTTTATTTGACGGATAGTACAAATCATTTTTTAAGAGGTTCCTTATACATTCGTTCTAAATCAAGACCCGACAGTTTGGCTCCTGTATTTGACTTCTTAAAAAAAGATATTATGGATATGATCAATACTTTTGAATGGAAATAGCTTTTTTTTTCGTTTATGGTTCATCGTTTTTCATTCATCGTTCCCTCCTTTTATATATACTATAGTCAATTCATTATCAAAGGAGGCCATGAAAATAAATTTATAAGTGATCCTTCTTCAAAAATATCACCTCTATATACCACCGTTCGGGGGTGATGTCTTGATAATATTAAGAGATGCAATTCTTCTAATAATTCTGTTTCAGCATAAGCTTCTTCCAATAAATTGTTCTTAGAAATAATTTCTTTAGGGATCTTCTTGATAAATCTTGCTGTCGAATCACCATAATCAAAGCCTTCATAAACTTCGAAAAAATTTTCAGCGTCTTCTTTTGACCACGCATATACGAACCAGTCTTCATGATGACATGGCGTTGTTACCCAATAAAGTTTCATTCTTTTTATTTTGATTGTTTTATTAATCCAATTATGTCTGTGCTGATTGCACAACCGCTAATTGAAGATAAAATCTTCAATTAATATTTTTCGAATTGGAAAAAAAAGCCTTCAGGGATGGCTCCCTTCAGGCTTAATTATTTTAAATTTCTAATAATTCCTTCTTTACTCCAAACACTTTTACTTCCCCCCGGCAGATTTGCCGTCTTCACTTTTACCGTCTTCTTTGTTTGCGTCTGATGGCATGTCTTCTGTAAGTTCCCTTTGTCCTACCCCAGTGATTTTTTGTTTGATCTGCTCTTCGACTTCTGTAGCTAGTTCTGGGTTATCGCTAAAGAATTGCTTTGCAGCCTCTCTACCTTGAGCTATTTTTGCTTCGTTGTAGCTATACCACGAACCACTCTTGCCAACGATGTCGTGTTCCACGCCAATATCGACGATCTCTCCAGTCTTAGAGATACCTTGTCCATACATGATGTCAAATTCAGCGATCCTAAATGGAGGCGCTAATTTATTTTTCACCACTTTGACCTTCACGTGATTACCCATCACATTTCCCTCCTTATCTTTTATTGCTGCACCAGATCTTCTGATGTCCAATCTTATGGAAGCATAAAACTTAAGGGCATTTCCACCCGTTGTCGTTTCTGGATTTCCGAACATCACTCCGATTTTTTCTCTAAGTTGGTTGATGAACACGCAGCAGCATCCTGTCTTTCCTATAGCACCTGTAAGTTTTCGCATGGCTTGAGACATCAGTCTCGCTTGTAGACCCATTTTGGAATCTCCCATCTCTCCTTCAATCTCTGCTCTTGGTACCAAGGCTGCTACAGAATCAATGACTATGATATCAATGGCACTAGAACGAATCAGATTTTCTGCGATCTCCAAAGCTTGTTCTCCATTGTCTGGCTGTGAGATCAACAAATTTTCTGTGTCTACTCCCAGCGCTTCTGCGTATGTTCTATCGAATGCGTGCTCCGCATCAATAAAAGCCGCAATACCTCCTTGTCTTTGACAAGAAGCAATGGCATGAATAGCCAATGTTGTCTTTCCTGAAGATTCCGGTCCATATATTTCAACGACTCTACCTCTTGGCAATCCATTTACCCCAAGGGCAATATCTAATCCCAGGGATCCCGTCGAAATAGAATCAACTTCTACTATCTTTTTATCGCCCAATTTCATCACTACTCCCTTACCGTAAGATTTCTCCAATCTGTCAACGGTAAGTTTGAGGGCTTTTAGTTTTTCGTCTCTTTCTTTTGACATGTTTCTTTAGTTTAGTTCGATGTAATACTTAATACATTTTGTTTTAATTCTCGCACAAATATAAATAATTTGTTTTTAATATCAAATTATTTTTCAAAATAATATGTTAGAAAAATTTATATGGTTATGTTTTTTTCAAGTAGCAGGATCCATCTTACTACAAAGATAACCTAAGAAAATGGGCTGTTCATGGAGTTGACAATGTCATCCAACAAAAAAGCCTCTGCCGAAATAATCGACAGAGGCTGGTTTCTTTGTTTACATGTATTTACACCTGTACAGTAGATTGAGCGCTATATCTCAGAATATTTGTAATACACTGAGTTGAAGGGCTGAAAGTAGCTTTTGGCAATTCTTTATAAGCTTGACGAATATCCTCGTACTGCTCATTAAGATTCCAGTCTGTGGATAATGCCGACTCAATAGCTGTTTTTTCTACTTTTGTAATCTCTTTGTAAACATACCTTAAAAGGTCATTTTTTGTAAAGCCTAGCTCCATGTAGTTAAATTTGGTTATTAAATAAAATGTACTCCTTAAACTGTAGGAACTAAAAAATATTGTTTTGACAACTAAAACTATTTAACCCGATACCAATTCTGAGACCTACCTAGTGCTGAAATCCCAATATATCCTCGCAATACAAGCTTGTCTTCACCATCCATCCATGCGCTGCACTTGTATTCTTTACCATTTTCCGGATCTAGGATCCTGCCATAACTATAATAATCCTTATATGCTTCTAGGCCTCGTAATAGGATCATACCAATCAATGGTCGGCCCTTCTTTTCTCTAGGACAATTATCACATACTGTATCTGCCGGTTTTAATAAAAGCTCTTTTACTTTGCCATAATATTTGTCGCCATCTTCATAAATTTCAATGTGCGATTTTGCTTCACCCGTCACATCATCTATCGTTTTCCAGACACCTGTTATCTCTGATTGTCCAAAACATAAACTTGTTTGAATCAGAAGGAAGATTAAAAGTATTCTATTTCTATAAAGCATAATTCTAATGTTTATAATTAAATTATTATTCGTTTTTACTTATGTTTCATTTGGCTTAAGCCGAAAACTTCTTCTAATTACTTATTAGCTAGCTGACCACAAGCCGCATCAATATCCTTTCCTCGGCTTCTTCGAAGCGTGACCATCAAGCCCTTGTTTCTTAAATATAAGGCAAACTGATCGATCTTTTGCTCATCCGCCTTAGTATAGGTAACGTTTTCCACAGGATTATATTCAATAATATTAATAGTCACTGGAAAATGCGAGCAAAGCTTTGCCAACTTTCTAGCATCCGCTATCCCATCATTAAAGTCTTTGAAAGCTATGTACTCAAAACTGATTTTCGTATGATTATTATGATAAAAGACTTTAATTGCTGCCATCAGTGTATTAAGATCATTTTGTTCATTTATAGGCATTATTTCAGAACGCTTAACATCATCTGCTGCATGAAGCGACAACGCAAGATTCACCCTCAACCCTTCTTCAGATAATTTCTTGATCATCTTAGCTATGCCTACTGTGCTCAAAGTGATTCTTCTAGGCGATATTCCCAAGCCATCTTCCGCGCTGATTTTTCTTATACTCTCAATCGTATTTTTATAATTTAACAGTGGCTCTCCCATTCCCATGTACACTATGTTGGTTAGCTTATATCCATAGACCTGCTCGCATATCTTGTTTACTGCAACTACCTGATCAAAGATCTCCGCCGCCTCCAAATTTCTCATCCGTTTCATCTGCCCCGTTGCACAAAACTTGCAAGCCAAACTGCATCCAACTTGGGAACTCACACATACCGTGAAACGCTTATCCTTTTCAACCGGTATCAACACCGACTCTATAAATTTGTCATCGTGCAGCTTAAATCTGAACTTGATCGTTCCATCAACACTCCGCTGCTCTTTGTCAATTTCTATAGTAAATATATCGTAATGCACTTTCAATATTTCTCTAAATTCCTTTGACAAATTTGACATCTTATTAAAATCTGTTTCTCCTTTTTTCCAGATCCATTCGTATAGCTGCTTTGCGCGAAATGATTTTTCACCCAGCGCCAAAACTTGCTCTATAAGTTCATCTTTCGATAATTTTCTGATGTCTAATTTCTCCAACACTATTCTTTTTGTTTGCTATCTATCCATATTGTTACTGGCCCATCATTCAAGAGTGCTACTTTCATATCTGCTCCAAATATTCCTGTTCCTATTTCCTTACCAAAGGTAGTTTTTAATTGCTCCACAAAAGCTTCATATAAAGGAGCAGCCACATTCGGTTTTGCTGCTTTCAGATACGAAGGTCTATTTCCTTTTTTCGTACTTGCATGCAAAGTAAATTGACTTACCACTATTATATCTCCATCAATTTCCCTGACCGATTTATTCATCACGCCATGCTCATCATTGAATATTCGAAGATCAAGGACCTTTTTGCAGAGCCATTCTATGTCTTCCATAGAATCTGCATTTTCCACACCCAATAATAATAGTAGCCCTTTTTCGATTTTTGATACAATTTTGTAATCGACTGTAACTGAGGCTTCTTTTACCCTTTGTATGACTATTCTCATTCGTTTTATTTTAATCCACACTATATATGTTAGTAACTGTCAATTTAAGCGTACTTATCAACATTTGAAGTCTATTCTATATCAATACTTTTTGTTAGTCAAACTCAATTCCCAAATTGTGCATAAAAGTGCCCTTTATACATGTTAGCCTAAATGTGAATGCGAATATATCTATCCACCGCTACTTATCCACACTCTATTATGTGGATTTGTGGATAACTGCCCTAGTTTTATGTTTTTCAGATAGTTAACAGCTATAACACAATGTGAATAGGGATTCTATTAAGTTAATAATGTAATTTAAAAACTTATTCTCATTTGTTTTTCAACGAATTAACACCACTAATGATAATAATAGAAGATTTATATTAAAAAAAAATTATCATTATTAGAATATGACATAAAAGTGATGTTTGAAAAAAGACAAATTTGAATCCTATTGGTTTACTTTAAAAAAGAAAATTTTGGAAGTAAAAAAGTCTGTTAGAATTTGGTTGTTCATTGGACTGATCTTGATCTTTGTGCAAATAATTATTGGGGGGATAACTCGTCTAACAGATTCTGGTTTGTCCATCACAGAATGGGAAGTCATCAAAGGAACTATTCCACCCCTAAATGAGGACGCCTGGCAGATCGCATTTGACAAATATAAGGAGCATGCAAAAAAACAACATGAAAGCCTCCATGGAGATATGACTTTATCATCCTTTAAAAAAATTTATTTCTGGGAATGGTTTCACAGACTTTGGGCCAAGAGTATGGGCTTCATATTTTTATTCCCTTTTTTATTTTTTGTATTCAAAAAAATGATGCCCACATGGTTAGCAAAGAGATTAGGTATTGTCATTCTGCTCGCGGCTACGGTAGCAGTATTCGGATGGATCATGGTAGCTTCAGGATTAAATGAAGATAATAGAACTTGGGTTTCTGCTTATAAGTTACTGACGCATCTGATTTTAGCATCGATCTTGTTCGGATATTTATTTTGGACGTGGTTAAAAGCCAGTTATCCACAACCTTTGGTTTATCAAGTGGATAAGTTGAGAAAATTCTCGCAAATTATTGTTGCTGTGGTTTTGGTGCAAATTTCTTTAGGTGCTTTAATGGCCGGTATGCGTGCAGGTTTGATTCATCCCTACTTTCCAATGTTTATAAAGTTTGATAATTTGTTGGCAGCGTTTAATATGGATGGTGCAAATATTTCTGAGAAGCTCATTAACTACGAAACGGGCACTTATATGAAGGGATTTGTGCAAATTGCCCACCGTTCTGTAGCGTATGTCCTCTCTATTCTAATCTTAATCTTCTATTTCAAGTGTAGACCCTATTTTCACCATAAGAAAATCAGAGTTACTAACAATCTGTTGATAAGCATGTTAATAATTCAATTTATTCTTGGTGTTCTTACTATTATTAATTGTTTTGGAAAAATTCCATTAGTTTATGGCGTATTACATCAAGCTGGAGCTTTAATTTTATTCCTTATATCCTTGTCTTGTGTTTATTTTCTTAGGAAAAGTGTTTAAATGTTGATAAGTAACTACATTTTTTGAATCTAACATTGTAATTAATTTTATCAGAATATTTGTTTTCTTTGTTATAAATAAGAATTGATTCTAGTACAATCGATTTATCAACATTAAAATGAAATACGAACTAAAAACGGAAGGCAAATTTAGATATATAGAAACTGGAGGTGATGGAGAAGTGCTGTTACTACTTCATGGTCTATTTGGTGCTTTAAGCAATTTTGAAGGGATTATCCAACATTTTGCTTCCACACACAACGTCATGGTACCTTTATTACCTATTTTCGAAATGCCTATAAGACAAGTTTCATTAAATGGGCTCGTTGATCACATTAATGCTTTTGTTGTCTTTAAGGAGCTAGAAAGCGCTCATGTCATGGGAAACTCACTAGGTGGGCACCTTGCGTTGCTTTTCGCCTTAGCTAAACCTGAATTTGTCGACACAATAACCCTTACTGGTTCATCCGGATTATTTGAAACAGGTATGGGATCCTCTTTTCCCAAAAGAGGAGATTATGAATATATTAAAACCAAAACAGGAGAAACCTTCTACGATCCATCTGTCGCTACAAAAGAACTAGTGGACGAAGTTTTTGATATTGTAAATGATAGGAACAAGGCAATAAGAATAATCTACACCGCACGATCAGCGCTCAAACACAACCTGGCTGACAAATTGCATCAATTAGAAATGCCAACACTATTAATTTGGGGAAAACAAGACACCATTACACCTCCCTTCGTTGGTGAAAAATTTCATGAGCTTATAAAGAATTCTGAATTACATTTAGTTGACAAATGTGGTCATGCGCCCATGATGGAACTACCAAAACAATACAATGAGATATTTGGAGATTTTTTAGAAAAGTACAAGAAAACAGGTGTTTAGTTAGTACCGGATTTCTTACTTTTCTTATCTTTTGCTCTACTGTCTCTTTGCATCGGGTTTTCAGGTTGTGAATTTCTTTGTTTAAAGAGTTCAAAACGACTTATCTGTTGTTTTGGTGGGTAGTAATTATTCTCCCTATCCGTATCAGCTGTTTCCAGGTATGGGTCCAAGACAATCTCTTTGATCTCTTTATCTGAAACGAATACTTTTGTGATCACATCTTTCGACATCTTCCATATCTCTGCTGGGATTCTTTCAATTTTGGAGCTCCCATCTTTATATTTAAATTCTAAGATCAATGGCATGACTAAGCCACCTACATTTTCAAAAGTTAATTCATAATAGTTCTTGCCCGATTGGAGCATTTGTTTCTCATCTTCTGACAGTTTTGAGGCATACTTTTTATATTCTTCCCTATCTAAAACATTAACATCGAAAGGATCATAAGTTGTATAGAAATCAACCAAAGATCTATCTATTTCATCTTGCGTTTTACTAATTGCTTCCTTATTTCTGATTCCTTCGATTGTAATTGTAGACTCTTTTCTTTCTTGTCTTTTAGCTAAGTTTTCCTTGTCAGGATCTTTGGAATCCATTTTCAACCATTTTACATCTTTAATGGCTATGTCTACATTGTCAGTGGTATAAAACCATCCTCTCCAAAACCAATCAAGATCAACTGCTGAAGCGTCTTCCATTGTTCTGAAAAAATCTGCCGGTGAAGGATGCTTGAACATCCATCTTCTAGAGTAGGTCTTAAAAGCGTGGTCAAATAATTCTCTACCCATTACTGTTTCTCTTAAGATATTTAGAGCGGTGGCAGGCTTACCGTAGGCGTTATTTCCAAACTGCCATATTGATTCCGAGTTACTCATGATAGGACTAATAAATTGTTTATCCCCTTTCATATAATCTACAATGTTGTAGGCTGGTCCTCTTCTTGATGGATAATTTCTCTCCCATTGTTGTTCAGCCAAGTATTGCGTAAATGAATTTAGTCCTTCATCCATCCATGTCCATTGCCGCTCATCAGAATTGACGATCATTGGAAAGTAGTTGTGTCCAACTTCATGTATGATCACACCGATCATACGATACTTGGTTCTCTTAGTGTAAGTACCATCTTCTTCAGGTCTTCCAAAATTGAAACAGATCATTGGATATTCCATTCCTATACGCTTTGCGTGTATTGACCAAGCAACCGGATACGGATAAGGAAATGTGTAATGAGAATACCACTTAAGGGTATGCGCAACTGCTTTAGTGGAGTACTGTTCCCAAAGCGGATTTCCCTCCTTGGGATACATGGACATTGCCATCACTTTTGTACCATCTTCTTGTTCCACATTCATAGCGTCCCAAATAAATTTTCTAGAGGTTGCAAAGGCAAAATCACGAACATTTTCTGCATGAAAAATCCAAGTTGCACTGCCTTTAGATTTTTTAGATTCTCTTTTTTCTGCTTCTGCTTGGGTTGCTATAATGACTGGATTTTCAAATTCTTTTTCTGCTTCTGCAAACCTTTCCTTTTGTTCTTTTGTCAATACATCATCAGGGTTTTGGAGACTCCCTGTTGAAGCAACTAAATGATCATCAGGGACTGTTATCTCTACTTCATAATTTCCAAAGTTTAAAGTGAACTCTCCTCTCCCTAAAAACTGTTTATGTTGCCATCCATCTACTTCATTATATACTGCCATCCGTGGAAAAAATTGAGCAATAGTATATAAGTAATTATCATCCTTTTCAAAAAATTCATAACCAGATCTTCCTCCGATCTTCATTCTGTCATTTATATTGTACCACCAATCTATAGTAAATGAAAACTGCTCTCCGGTTTTTAATGGTTTATCAAGGTCAATACGCATCATTGTTTTATTGATGGTATTATTCATAACCTTTCCTGCAATATTTTTTACAGATTGTATTTTGAAGCCACCGTCAAATTCAGGCTCCAATCCTTTTAACATCCTCATGGAAGCTTTATCTGAAATGCTCGAGTTTGCAATTTTATGAGAATCAGAATCCTTAGCTCGCATGTTTTGATCCAATTGTACCCATAGATATTCCAAAGCATCTGGAGAATTATTGAAATAAGTTATGGTCTCTGTACCATCTATTCTTTGCTTATTATCATCTAAAACCACTGAGATCTTATAGTCTGCTCTTTGTTGCCAATACTCATGTCCAGGTGCTCCAGAAGCCGTCCTGTAAACGTTGGGTGTTGGCAATTCTTGACCAAGTTGTCTAAACTTATTGTCATTTGTTTTTTGTGCTAGAAGGATGTTTGCAGAAAAACAAACACTCAGAATAAGAAGTAGCGTCCTATAAGTCATAGTAATTGTATTGTGATAGTAAATATACCAATACAATTCCAAGAAAAGGTCATTTGTCGGACTAGAAACAGGAAATTGAAGGTTTTTAAAAGGTTTATTACTATCAAATAATAATATGTTGTAATAAGATAGATGCCGCTATTCAGTATTTAAACTATCTCTATCTTTTTGCTGTAGAACATGGTTTTACTTGGTTTGTTCAGTATTCTAAAATCTGAATTGAAAAGATGGTTGTGGTAAAAATCTGAACACATCAGGATTATCAAGATAGGATAATCGCCAGGTAAAATCTATTCTGCCTAATTTGAATATGTTTTCAATCCCAAACCCTGTTTCAAAATACGCTTGTACAATAGGATAACTAGTTTCAGGATAAGCATACTGTTGTCGATCGAAATTATCTGATAAATTACCGAAATATGCTTTGCCAAAAACAAACAAACGCCATTTCAACTTTTTGATTTCTGGGATCTGATTGAAGATCAATCCTTCGAAGTGGTGAGTTAAGTGGATACTTCCATATTCATCACTTATAAATTCCAGATAGTTCATCAAATTAAAAGCAACTTTATCATTTAGTAGGGATTGATTTCCAAAAGGGACTGCCAAATAAGGATACGGTACTTTACCCCAAATCTTTCCGACTTCTATTCTATAGTCCAAGTATCCAATTGATTTTATTCTTTGTTGATGTTCAATTCGAAATTGTAGTTTCTGAAAGTCAAGGGCATTTTTATTAAAATCCGAAATAGAAGTCGTCAATCCAATAGAAATAACAGGGTATCTCAGCATGAATAATTTAGAGGTATTATCTTGAAAGGTCGCTGAGATATCTTTTTCTTCAAAAGCAAAGCGCAAAGAAAAATTTAAACCAGTTACGTTATAATTGTCAATAGCTAATTCTGTTTCTCCATCTTTTTCATATTCTATAAATTCTGTCAAACCATAAGGGGAGATCGTTTCATCATAGAATGTTAAATTCGTTACCATCCCAGTGAACCACTGCCGCTCTAAGTACAATTCGGATCTCTTTTTAAATATCCTATTGTTAAATGTATTGGTAGCGATTATAGATGTCAACACATGATCAATAGGGATTATGTTATAGCTGCGTCCTATTTGTTCGATGTCATTTTTGTACGAAAGGCCTATAGATGTATTGGTTGTATTTGTTTCTTGAAATCTATAATCTATGGTGCCACCATACTTATATCGTTTGTCTTTAAATCCGTATGCCCCATATGCTGAAAGAGAAAGTTTGTCGTCAAGACTTTTATTGGTTCTAAAACCAAATTTTGCTCTTGATCCTTCAAACTCATTATTGCTATAGAAGGTAAACACATGACCTATATCGATCGGCCCAACTGGTAACCAGCCTGTTCCAATTAAGGTGAACATACTTTTGATAACCTTAAAATTGTTTGAGGCTTCTATACTATCCACTAGAATTGCGATGTTAGTTTCTTCCTTAGTTAGGCTATCAACTCGATATTTTTCCCAAAAAGAATCAGTTCTAATTTCTGCACTATCGGAAACGCTTGTGGATTCAATCGATTTAAAATATTTGGGTGCTATCTCTTTATCGATAGTATGATTGGAGTACTTGCTATATCGTCTTCCAAAAAATCCAGTGAGTTCAGAAGCGTTTTCGGCAACTGTAAAGTCGGCTAGTACTGACGTTTCATCGTTTACCCACTTTTGATCAGTTGTTTGTTTATAAAGTTTTTTTAAATAAAAACTTCTAACAAAATTGACATTTGCATCAATACTAAAAGTGAGTTCTACCCTACTTACAGCATATGTTACTTCATCAATAAATATTCTTCCAGTGAAAGCCACATCTGATGTTCCACGTGGAATAAATTTAATTTTGTAGGAGCTTTTACCATTGATCACCTCTTTATCATCCGCCAGATAGTATTTGTAGTGTTGGGAGATATTTTTATTTAGAGGGCTTGGGAAATTTTTATCCAATATCAACATGAAGTCGTGATAGACATTTGGATTAAGATATAACTCTTGAATAAATTCCTCGATTTTAGGACCTTTAAAAAATTGAAAGGTCTGTTCTCCTTGAATAATCTCCTTGTATGATCTAGGCTTTTTACGAAAGTAATGAGATCTAACATTTTCTTTCAATAAGAAGGGTAAATATCGCACCCCGTTACTCATAGAATCTTCATATTCCCAAATAAATGGAAAGGGCTTAAAGAGAAAGTTTTTTTTGATCTTATCTGTAAAATTGTTTAGATCAAATTGTACTTTGTTATATGAGTCGTATGAAATGGACTCATATTGATCGGGATCATTATCTGATTTTCTAGCAATGACCTCCCTTAGTATGTCATAAGCTGGGTCTTCTCCTGCTATCACCACAATTTCATCCAATGCGTAATCTGCTGAAGCCAATACAATATTTATTTCTTGAGAAACATATTTTGTAATGAAGGTATCTGCCGTTTTGTAACCGATAATTCCTGCAGAAAGAGTATCGTGTGCTTCACTAGTTTCTATGGTATAAGACCCCAGTTCGTCAGTAATAACACCTATGGTTGTGCCTTTAAAATATACATTACAAAATCCGATGGGGCTGCCAGAAGCTTTATCAGTCACTCGTCCGTATATCAGGGTATTTTGGGCATATGTTGAAGTACTTACAAAGCAGATCAGAAGCGTAAATACAAATAGTGTAGGTGACCGATATTTTGTAAGCAATTTGAGGCAGTTAAGTTAGGAATAAAATTAGGACTAAAATTCAGATTATTCAAGAATTAATTTTTTGATCAAAAGTTTAACTCTACCTTCCTAGCTGTAAAAAATCAATTATCTAGAAATGCCATTTCATTTTTTAGCTGGGGCTAATTTATTGTATTTATTAAAATTGATATTTAAAAACGGTGTAGGATTCCAGTTCCTGTTTTTATTTAGAATAATAAGTTCATTGGCGTTAGCGCTCATCATGGCGCCATTTAGTTTTCTTGAGTGGTTATTATTTAAAAAGCGTATTGAAGACACCAGAATTGATACAGCTGTATTTATTATTGGACACCCTAGGAGCGGTACGACCTATTTGCACTATTTGTTGAGTAAAGATCCACAGTTTTCATATTGCTCTATAGTCCAGTGTTTCTTTCCCAGCACTTTTAAGTTGTTTGGCTGGTTGCCGAAAATATTCTTTAAAATTTCTTTACCAGAAAAGAGGCATATGGATGATTTGCGTTTAAGTTATGATGCTCCTTTTGAAGAAGAGTTTGCTTTGGGAAATCAGGTTGAGCAATCGATGGCGTGTGGATATTATTTTCCTAAGAGGCTTATGTATTATTTTTCAAAAGGAGTTTTGTTGACGGAAAGGTCTGATAGGTTAAATTGGCAAAAGCATTGGAGTTTTTATTTGAAGAAAATAGCTTGGTTAAATAAGTGTAATAAATTAGTTGTTAAGAGCCCATACAACATTTGCCGAACAGATGCGATTTTGGAAGAGTTTCCGCACGCCAAGTTTATTCATATCTATAGAGATCCGATGGAAGTATATGTTTCTTCAAAAAAACTTCTCCAAAAGATTCTTCCGGAAATGGCTTTACAAAGTTGGAATGAGACAATGATTGAGGATTTTGTAATGCGGTCATACAAGGATACTATGCAGACGTTTTTAAAAAACAAGAAGAACATACCTAAAGGTCAGCTGCTTGAAATCGCCTATACGGATTTGGTCAATAACCCAGAAAAAGAAGTGGAAAAGGTTTATAAAGCACTCGCAATCAGCAAGTTAAATAATTCTGTTGTTGAAATAAAAAAGGAAATCGCTAGTTATGCTGATTACAAAGTGAGTGAATATCAATTTACTGCTGAAATGAGTCAGAAATTAAAAAATCAATGGAAATTTATTTATGAAGCATATAATTTTTAGGAGTTGACATATCAGCTGCTATGCTAAATTCGATTTTTTCTATCAAGGTATCAATTTCCTTTTTACTCAAAACTTGCTTATCAAAATTGATGGTAAGTTTTAGTTGACCATGGTTTTCTGCAAATACAAAAGAGATACCTGGCGGGCTAGGTGAGGTAGCGTAATTAGTTACGTCTAAAACTTCTTTTCCAAAAAGTGTTTTGAGATCTTTGAATGGTTGTCCAAGGTAAGAAAGCGTGTAGCTTAATAATTTTCCTTTGGAAGGCCCTTTAAACATCCAGTAATAAAGTGGCATCGGTATCCACCTATAAACAGACAAAAAGGTGTGTTGATCACGAGGTAACCTTTCTTTGATTTGGTACTTCATCTGAGAAATATTTCTTTCAAAAGTATCTTTTATAGAATCTAATTTATCCCGATACATTTTAAAGTAGATGAAAGATATCTTGTTGCCAAAGACAAACTGTTCAGAACCTTTAGGTTTTAAATCAACAGGAATAGGAACCCATAAGAATTCAAAGTTAGGGTCTTTTTGTGCTAAAATTTCATTTATCGCAACACCTGTCAAGGCTGACAGATAAGCTACTGGAAACTCAATAGATGCCCCTTGAGAATAATTGGACCTTATAGCTTCACTTTGACTTTTACTAAACCTTACAACTCTCGTCTTTCTATTCGCGTTTTTTGAAGAACTACAAAAAGAACCCATTTCCTTGGTTGCATGGGTATAAGAGAATTTAGCTATTCTATAAAGCCCCCTAACAGCCTCGGTAAAAGGCAGTCTTTTTTCTTCTGCGAAATATGAATCAGTCTCGATATTAGTTGATAATGTTTTTACGAAGGCACAAACAGATCTATTGTCAAAAAGTCCGTGATGAAAGGAAAAGAGAATACTGCATGTATTATTAGTCCTATACAGAAGCCAGACCTTAAATCCTGCTTCTTTTTGTATATCAATAGACTCATTCATTATCTCATGTGGGATGGCATCACCGGCTATAAACGCGGACTTTATGCTAATTTCTGCTGGATTATTGGTCAAAACCCACTTTGGAGCAGAAAACCACTTAATTTTAGCAAGTCTTATAGCATTTAGATAAAGGAGTGTTTTGTTGCTCTTAAAATGCCTTAAGACAGCTTCTTTTGAAATTGTTCCCTTTAATTGAAGTTCAAGTCTAATAACATTGGTCCCACCGCCATTACAACTCATATGGTGTTCAAGAAGTAACTGCAGATAATCTGCCCCAGAAAGTGTTTTGATTTTATGTTTCACTTGATGCTATGTTTCATTTGGCGCAACAAATTAAATGCAAATATAATTAGAAGGCAACAAATATGTTCCACGTGGAACATATTTAATTTAGACCTTGTTTTGGATCAACCAACTCTTAAAGTCTTCAAATGTTGCAGGCAAGAGTGTGGCTTCTTTCTTTTTATCCAATAAGTCACTAAGACTCTCAGGAATATGTATTTTTTTGTTCAGTGCTTCCTCTACATCATCTAGAAATTTTGCAGGATGCGCCGTCTCTAAAATTACACCTTGCGTATTTTTAAAGAAACATTGATACTGTCTGTAAGCTAAGTACCCTATAGCGCCATGAGGATCTATAGTGTAGTCATGCAAAGCGTCTACTTGCTTTATCGCCGCAACAGTATAATCATCAGTGAATCTAAAGCCTTTGATGTCATGACGCATATTGTTCCACGTGGAACCAGATCCAGAGTATATGTTTTTTAGTCTTCCAAAATTAGACGGATTCCCTACGTCCATGGCGTTAGAAATGGTTCTTGTTGAAGGTCTTGGGGTGTAAACACCAGAATCCAAGTAGTTTGGAATTATATCATTGGTATTGGTAGATGCCAAGAAATGTTTGACTGGAAGACCCATTTTTTTTGCAAATACACCAGCTGTCAAGTTTCCAAAGTTTCCACTCGGGACAGCAAATACTACGTCTAGTTCTTTAGAAGGAAGTTGTTTGTAGGCTTCAAAGTAATAAAACGATTGAGGGATAAGTCTCGCAATGTTTATTGAATTTGCTGAGCTTAGCCTCATTCTTTCTTTTATGTCCTTGTCTAAGAAGGCTTGCTTTACCAATGCTTGGCAGTCGTCAAAAGTTCCTTCGATCTCCAAAGCAGTAATGTTTCTTCCTAAAGTAGTTAGCTGTTTTTCTTGTATGTCAGAAACTTTCCCAGAAGGATATAGGATAACTACATCTACACCTGGAGTGTTATAAAACCCCGCAGCAACTGCGCCACCTGTATCACCGGAGGTTGCCACCAAAATAGTAAGCTTGGTGTTTTGACTTTCATTATAATAGCCCATTAGCTGAGCCATGAATCTAGCCCCAAAGTCCTTAAACGCCATAGATGGGCCATGAAAAAGCTCAAGAACATAGGTGTTGTCATCCAATTGGATAACAGGGGCAGGAAAATTTATAGAATTATTAACGATTCTCCTGATAACACGGTCCTCCAAAGAGTCACCAATCAAATGCTTGCTTACCTCATAGGCTATTTCCTGAAAGGATAATAGCTCCAAGTTGCTAAGTATAGATTTTTGAATTTTGCCTATTGCTGCGGGCATAAATAAGCCGTTGTCATCGGGCAATCCTTTCATGACAGCTTCTTCTAAACTAAAGAAAATCGATTTGTTTTTTGTGCTATAAAGTCTCATTATATTAAATAAGTACCAGTTTGATTTACTTCACTAATAAAAAGATCTGATTCGATCTTTAAATCTTTAAAAACCTTTTTCATCGCGTTTCCTACATTTTCAGCGATAACATTATTGGATGATAATGCAAATATGGAGGGACCTGCTCCTGATATACTGCAGCCAAGCGCACCTTGTTTCAATGCTTGCTGCTTTACCTCAATAAAGCCAGGGATCAATTGCGCTCTCTGCGGTTCAATAACGACATCTTCCAGTGACCTTCCTATTAAGTCAAAGTTGGAGTTATACAATCCTAAGATCAAACCTCCAAGGTTTCCACTTTGTTCAACATGCTGGTCTAACCGGAGCATGTCTCCCAATATATTTCTAGAATCTTTTGTAAGAACTTTTATGTGCGGATAGATCACCGTCACATGGAGTCCTTTTGGGACAGGAATACGATGTACGTCCAGTGTTTTGTTTGACCGGATAAAAATGATGCCCCCCATTAAAGATGGAGCCACATTATCTGCATGATATGCACCATCTGCCACCTGCTCTCCGAGTACTGCAAAGGGTAATAATTCGCGTCTTGTTAATGGCCTTTTTAAAACTTCATTGACAGCCATCACAGCTGCTGCTGCCGAGGCAGCACTAGATCCCAATCCAGATCCAAAAGGCATCTTCTTGTATATCTTTAAATCAATACCAATCTTTTCCTCACCCAAAAACTCAAGCAGTTTTATTGCAGCCATTCCAGCTGTATTCTTCCGTGCTTCTTTTGGGAGCTTGCCCTTAGCACCCGCTATAAACGAAATCACAACTCCAGGTTTGTCCACCTGCTTTGCAATGATCTCATCTCCAGGACCATTTATTGCAAGTCCAAGTATATCATAGCCACAAGCTAAATTAGCTACGCTCGCAGGGGCAAAAACTTTTACGCCAACACTCATATAATTAATTGATTATCAATTATTTAGCTAACATGTTGCCAATGGTGAGTATCTCTGCAAATACACCCGCAGAAGTAACTTCAGCACCAGCTCCAGGTCCTCTAATGACCAAAGGTCTTTCTTTATAACGTTCTGTGGTAAATGAGATCATGTTGTCTGAACCACTGAGTGAATAAAAAGCATGGTCTTTATCGACGGCAACAAGTTTAATCTCAGCTTTGCCAGCTTCAAGTTGCGCAACCATCCTCAAAACTTTATTCGACTTTTCAGCTTCCAATTTCAGCTTTTCAAAGTAAGCCGATTCCAATTTAAGCGTTTCAAAAAGATTTTCTATTGTCTCAGCTTCTTGACAAGAGGGAGGCAAAATGTTCTCTATTTTTACATCCTCCGGCTCTATCTTTAATCCGATTTCCCTAGCAAGGATAACAATTTTTCTTTTTACATCAATACCGTTTAAATCAGTTCTTGGATCTGGTTCTGTTAATCCCAACTCCTGCGCCTCTTTAACAACATCATAAAAACTATTTTTACCTTTGAAATTATTAAATATATAAGACAAAGATCCCGATAAAACCGCTTCTAGTTTTATGATCCTATCTCCACTATTAATTAAATCACGCAATGTAGATATTACTGGAAGCCCTGCACCAACATTTGTTTCATACATGAAATGGACACCTCTTTTTGAAGCGATATTTTTCAAGCGGGTGTATTGTAAGTAGGAAGAAGATGTCGCAATTTTGTTTGGAGTACTAATGCTGATACTTGCATCTAAAATAGATTCGTAGTGGTCTGCAATACTTGGATCTGCTGTATTGTCTACAAAGATCGAATTACTAAGATTTAGCGTTTTTATGTTGTCAATAAATGTCCTCATGGACATACTTTGTTCCGAAGCTTCCAATAATGATTTCCAATTATCCAAGTCAAGGCCTTCTGTATCAAATACTGCTTTTCGACTATTAGCCATACCTACCACCTTCACTTCTACAGCATGCTTTTCTTCTAAGTATGCTGCCTGCTCGCTTATCTGTCTTATCAAAGTACTTCCGATCAAACCAACACCAACCATGAATAAATTTAACTCTCTTGTGTTGGATAAGAAAAACGCTTGATGTAAAACATTCAATGCCTTTTTTTCATCCTTGTTGCTTATAACAACTGACACATTTAATTCTGAAGACCCCTGTGCTATAGCCACAATATTTATCCCGTTCTTTCCCAAAGCTTGAAAAAGTCTACCAGCAATGCCTGGTTGTGACCTCATGTTTTCTCCAATGACAGCAACAACAGCAAGATCAGTTTCCACTTTTACATCTGCGATGTATCCGCTGGATCTTTCGTATTGAAATTCTTTGTTGACCTGAGATTTTGCCTTAAAAGTATCTTCAGGACTGACGGCAAAACTTATAGATGATTCAGAAGATCCTTGGGTTATCAATATCACATTTATCTGTGCTTGCGCCAGACTTGAAAACAATCTCGCAGCAATTCCCGGGACACCAAATAAGCCTGATCCATGTAGGGTTAAAAGTGAAATATTGCTCACCGACGAAATACCCTTTATGGCTTTTCCATTTCCTGAATCTTTTGAAATAAACGTTCCTTTAAACTCAGGCTTGAAGGTGTTTTTAATATAAATTGGAATATTTTTGGCCATTGCCGGAACAAGTGTTGGCGGATAGATCACTTTAGCCCCAAAATGAGACATCTCCATTGCCTCAGCATAAGAAAGCGCCGGGATCGTAAAAGCCTTTTTTACTTTTCTAGGATCTGAAGTAAGCACCCCATCCACATCCGTCCAGATCTCAACATGTTCTGCTTCCAAGGCTGAAGCCAGAATAGAAGCGGTATAGTCAGAGCCGCCACGTCCTAATGTAGTAGTTAAACCAGATTCCGTCGAGGCTACAAAGCCAGTGACAATCTTAACACCAGGTGTGTTTTTATAAAAGGTATTGATTTTTTCGCTGGTAGCTTCAAAGTCTACTTTGGCTGAGCCGAAAGATTCGTCAGTTACGATGACTTTTCTGGCGTCAAGGTAGGTGGTATTAATGCCTTCTTGTTTTAAAGCCTGGCTAATTATGTAAGCGGAGTTTCTTTCTCCAAAACTTAAAACATAATCCATCGATCGTGGAATAGCTTCTTTTACCAAATAAATACCGTGAAGAAGCTCCTTTAGGATGACATGATTTTGTTCCAGATCTGAAATAGCTCCTTGAAGAGAGCCATTCTTTAGGAGTTTAGAGGTAGTTGCTTTGTGACGCTGACTAAAAGCTTCTAAATGCTCCTTGTATGTTTGATCTCCTTCAGCTGCTGATTTACTCATGGTCAGTAAAGCATCAGTTACGCCTCCAAATGCCGAAAATACAACCGTGAAGTTGATGCCTTGTTCATAGTAACTTTTTAGTATCCCAGCTATTTGACTAATGCGCTCTGGACTCGCGACAGAAGAACCGCCAAATTTTAATACCCTCATTGAAATCGGTTTATAATAAATGAAGAAAAGCCTTGTAGGTACTTAATTCACAAGACACATCATATTTAAATTAAATTACACCTAATGACCTTAAAAATCAAGCCAATATCATAGCTAAAAGACTAATTTTGGCTTCAAAAACCCAAAGGAAGTGATAGTAATGAATGGGAACTAACTAAATAGTCCTCTTTTAATAGCATTTTCTTATGTTAAAGTGATAAATAACAAGTATTCTCGTGCATACTATAGGTTTTATAACAAAATGAATTTAATAAAAATATGATATTCCCAGTAGGTGATGATCAAGTCAAAGGTGGGTTTTTCCCCATGTTCAGTTATATATTTATAGGGCTGAACATAGCCATATTTATTCTACAATTTGTCTCCAACCCTCAAACACTTTTAGTTTGTGAGTATGGATCGATTCCAGAAGAGATATTAAGAGGAGAGGATCTATATACCCTATTCTCGTCCATGTTTATGCACGGTGGATGGATGCATTTGATTGGAAATATGCTTTTTTTATGGGTTTTTGCTGACAATATAGAAGCTACAGTGGGTCCTTTCATTTTCGTTTGTTTTTATCTTTTGGGAGGGTTGGCAGCTACGGCAGCACATATATTTATCGGTGCCGTGGGGGTAGATGTTATGGATTGCTGTCGAGTATGTGCAGATCCACCATGCGTAGGAGGTGTTGTAGCTTGTGCAAAAAGCATTCCTTCAGTTGGTGCCTCGGGAGCAATATCGGCAGTATTGGGTGCATACCTTTTGATGTTTCCAAAATCTCAAGTCAAACTATTGGTTTTCTATTTCATGAGGACCTTTAAAATACCCGCCCTGTTATTTTTAGGATTCTGGATTGCGCAGCAAATGTTCAGTGGCATACAATCGAGTCTTCCTGGAGCATCAAGTGGAGGCGTTGCGTGGTGGGCACACATTGGTGGTTTTGTCTTTGGAATTTTGTTTGGAATCTTCTTTAAAAATGACTCACGTGTCAAAGCTGCTCGTGAAGGAAGGATTTTAAAGAGCGATTCAAATGCTACTTCAAAAGGTGGAGGGGATAGTTTTGTTTAAAGTCCCCAAACCAAATGGTCAAAGACTAGCAATAAATGATTTAAAGATTTAACTTTGAGCAAACTAAAGGCAAGAATCAATGTCATCAGAAATATTTGCAAAAGTCAATCAGATCAAAGAAGAAATTGAAAATGCTAAAGTCTCTTCTACCGAAGAACTAGAACAATTTAGAATTAAATTCCTAGGATCTAAGAATATACTTAAACCACTTTTTGGTGAGATTAAAAAAATTGACAACGAAAGAAGAAAGGAATTTGGACAGCTAGTCAATGAAGTAAAACAGATTGCTGAATCACAATTTCAACAAGTTAAAGAAACGCTTGACAATAGTTCCACACAGAACATCAAATCCTCCATTGATTTGACAGCGCCATCAAGTCCTAAACCATTGGGATCAAAGCATCCTATTTCAACGACCATGAAAAGGATCATCAATATCTTTGAAAGAATCGGTTTTGTAATCGAGGAAGAAAGAGAAATAGAAGACGATTGGCATAATTTCACGGCAATGAATACGCCGCCTGATCACCCAGCAAGAGACATGCAGGACACTTACTATTTAATGAATGATCCAAATAGATTATTGCGTACGCATACCTCATCTGTTCAGGCGAGGGTAATGAAAAAACAAAAGCCACCTATTAGAATTATTGCACCAGGGAGAGTTTATAGAAATGAAACCATATCCGCAAGATCACATTGTCAGTTCCATCAAGTAGAAGGTCTTTATGTTGATGAGAATGTTTCTTTCGCAGATATGAAACAGACCCTACTCTACTTCGCCCGAGAAATGTATGGCAAGGATGTAAAGATCAGATTGCGGCCTTCCTTCTTTCCATTCACAGAGCCATCGGCAGAAATGGATGTTTATTGGGGCTTGAAAAATGAAGATGATTATAGAATAACCAAAGGAACTGGTTGGTTAGAAATATTAGGTTGTGGAATGATAGATCCACAAGTATTGATCAACTGCAAAATAGATCCAGAAAAATATACAGGATTTGCCTGGGGAATGGGAATTGAAAGACAAGCAATGTTGTTATACGGTATTAACGACATCAGATTGTTTTTTGAAAATGATGTACGGTTTTTGAATCAATTTAAATCGGCCAAATAATGAAGCCTTCAATTCCTAAAGGAACGCGCGACTTCGGACCTGCTGAAGTCCGAAAGAGAAATTATATTTTTCAAGTAATGAAAGATGTATTTGTCAAATATGGCTTCCAGCCTATCGAAACTCCTGTGATGGAAAATCTTTCTACCCTTACTGGAAAGTATGGGGAAGAGGGTGATAAACTATTGTTCAAAGTTTTGAATAATGGAGATTTCTTGAGTAAGGCAAACGCAGAAGCATTGGCCGAGAAGAATTCCAGCAAACTGATTTCAAGCATTTCCAAGCGAGGACTTAGATATGATCTAACAGTCCCATTCGCGCGATTTGTGGTGATGAATCAACAAAGTATTTCTTTTCCATTCAAGCGCTATCAGATCCAACCTGTTTGGCGAGCAGATAGACCGCAGAAAGGTAGATATCAAGAATTTTATCAGTGTGATGTGGATGTTGTTGGTTCGGGCTCCCTAATGTACGAAGCCGAATTGGTACAAATTTATGATGAAGTATTTGCTAAGCTTGGAGTCAAAAGTATTATTAAAGTAAACAACAGAAAAGTTCTAGAAGGTATTGCAGAGGTCACTGGCATACTAGATAGATTCATGGACATGACTATCGCGATAGATAAGCTCGATAAAGTTGGGATCATTGGTGTAGAGGAAGAAATGATTAAAAGAGGCATCCCGCAAAAAGCCATAGATACAATAAAAGAAGTTTTAGAAATTAAAAACCTAGATGCTCTAGATAATATAATTAACGAATCTTCCATTGGTAAAAAAGGAATTGAAGAACTTAGATCTTTCCATAAATACTTGGACCAAAAACCTACGGCCAATGCTGTTGAGTTTGACATCACTCTGGCAAGAGGACTTAATTATTACACCGGATGTATTTTTGAAGTTGTCGCTGACAAAAGAGCATACCCAGATCTTGTGATGGGTTCTATAGGTGGAGGAGGACGTTATGATGATCTGACAGGAGTCTTTGGCTTAAAAAATGTTTCGGGAGTAGGCGTCTCTTTTGGAGCGGCTAGAGTCTACGATGTAATGAACGAGTTGTCACTTTTTCCAGATTCCACCAGCAGTGGCATTAAAGTTTTGTTTGTCGCGATGGATGAGAAGGCTCATGAATTTGCTTTTTCATGCTTGAATAAAATGAGGGCTAAAAATTTAGCTTCTGATTTGTATCCAGAGCCTGCAAAGATGAAAAAACAGATGAAATATGCCAATGATATCAACTGCCCCTACGTAGTAATCATTGGAGAAACAGAGCTAAAAACAGGAAAACTAGTGCTTAAAAACATGGAAACAGGCAATCAAGAAAGCTTAAAGATTGAAGAAATCATATCAAAATTGGATAAAAGCCGAATCTAGACATATTGCAAAAAATTAATTATGTTAAAATTTACCTAAATTGATGAAAATATTCTGCTTTTCATAGTGATTAATACGAAATAATTGACTGTGTTAAACAAAAACGAAAATATAATATGATGCCCCTTGAGCTTGGATGTTAAAAACCCTAATTTTATGTTTCTCTAACAAAACATTCACCAACCACCATAATAATTTTGTTCCTTACTTTTGCATTTGCAAGGTTATTAAGGAACAAAAAATGAAATTATAATCCAGTGATAATAAATGGATTATATAGGTAAAAGAATAATAATGTTAATATTTCTTTTATTCAATTGAGATTCCTTAAATGTAAACATGCAGCTAGATAGTAGGTTACTTTTTACTGCTAACACTTAAGAAACACTATAATGAAATGGGCAACACCCATGAACAATATTATACCTATGAACAATAAATATATCAAGAGTACTTTGGTACTTTTATTCACGTTTATTGCCTTTTCGCTATTTTCGGCAGAGCCACCATTTGCTAAAAAGAAAAGGTCCTATAAGGTCCCATCTTATTCCTCTAACATTATTCTAGATAGAATTTGTGATCTAGAAATGCAAGTAGATTTTCGACTTAATGGCAAAGTCAAATCTCATATATTAGAGTATACAACAAGAGGTAGAAAAGGAACAGAAAAAATCTTAGGCCTAAGTACCAGATACTTTCCAGCTTTCGAATATTATAATGATCACTATAACTTGCCAAATGAATTAAGATCCTTGATGATCATTGAATCTGGATTGAACCCAATGGTCAGTTCTCCAACTGGAGCACGAGGCCTGTGGCAACTAATGCCAGCAACAGCAAGATCATACGGTTTGCAGATCAATGATTATGTGGATGAAAGATGTGACCCTTACAAGTCAACAGAAGCTGCTTTAAAACATTTGAGTTTTTTGTTTGAACAATTTGATGACTGGACTTTAGCGATCGCAGCTTATAATTGCGGGGGTGTTAGAGTAAGAGCAGCTATTAAGAAAGGTAAGAGTAAAAACTTTTGGAAGATCAAAAAGCATTTGCCAAAGGAAACTCAAGACTATGTTCAGAAGTTTATTGCGGTAAACTACTTGGTAAATTATTATATGTTTTATGATCTTAGACCACAATATCCTGATTATACTTACCAGTTAACAGAGCCAATACTAATTTTTTCATACAATAAACTATCAAGAATAGGTGTAAAACACGGTATAGACCTAGGCATTTTGTATAAATTGAATCCTTCTTATGTCAAAGGGATAATTCCTCCAAATGAAGAAGGAAATATTGTTTTGCTTCCTGTTTTAGGAAAAAAAGAAATAAAAGAAACAGCTGCGTTACTACCAAACAGTAAGAATCGGATGTAAAGCATGTGGCAAATTGAAATTTCCTTCAAATTGATTTGAAAAGAAATAACATATAGTTTATTTTTTTAATATTTTTGCAGGCACCTTTAGTTGTCCAGCAAAATATGATTCTTAGACGCTTAGTTATTTTCTTACTTTTCTTTGGTTACTTCATCTCCTTAGTAACAGCAGATCCAGCAGATGGCTATCTAGATAATGAAGTAAAGTCTCGAGTAGTGACCATGCCTCTGATGTTTCAATCAAAGTATGATGATATTGTTGCTTCATATGTTAAAACATACTTTATAAAAGCTAGACCTAAAGCATCAAGGATCATAGGCCACACCTCTATGTACTTCCCTATCTTTGAAAAGTATATAAAAGAAAAAAACTTACCAATGGATTTAAGGTTTCTCCCAATAGTGGAGTCAGCGTTGGATCCTAATGCAGTCTCAAGGTCAATGGCGACTGGTCTTTGGCAATTTATGAAGCCTACTGGAGAAGAATATGGGTTAAATAACAATAACTTTGTCGAAGAGAGAAAAGACCCACATAGATCTACAAAAGCTGCACTGACCTATTTGCAAAAATTGTATTCAAAATATGGTGATTGGTCTTTAGCTTTGGCTGCATATAACGGCGGTCCAGGGACCGTAAATAGAGCCATCAAAAGAGGAAAAAGCAAAAACTTTTGGAAGATCAGAAAATACTTACCAAAAGAAACTAGAAACTATATACCTGCTTTTACTGCTGCAGCCTACTTGTTCAATTACTATGAATATCATGATATCTCTCCTGCATATCCTGAGATCCAATTGCAAATGACAGATTACACTATGGTATATGAAGAAATTTCTTTTGATCAAATTGCAGGCTTAACAGGCATACCTTCTTATACGATAGAATACCTTAATCCTTCCTATATAAAACAAATAATTCCTAAAAGTTACACTGGTAATTATCTTATACTGCCATCATGGGCCATAGAGATCATGGAGCCATTCTTGCCCAAACCCAACCAACAGTTTGTAGTAAAATCAGGTCAGGTGAATAGGGCGGAAAATATAAACTACCTAAAAACCTCTTATACTGTTCAGGTCTCTGATAACCTGATGAAGGTTGGAGAAATATTTAAATGCCAGCCTTACCTTATTAAGTTGTGGAATAACCTTCGTAGAGATCATTTGATTCCTGGAGAAAAGCTAGATGTATATATAGTCACTTCAAATATCAAAATAGAATCTGAAAAAAAAAAGGTAGTGCCTTTGACGAAGTTACCAGAACAAAAAATTCAAATCATTAATGTATTGCAGGCTCTAAAGCCAAAGAGAGAAAGGTATGAAAGACATCACGTTATCACAGAAGGAGAATCTATTCTTGCAATCAGCAAACTTTATCCTAGCACAAGTTTGAAAGATATACTGGATGCAAATATTTGGCTAATAGATAGAGAAGCAATATTTCCTGGAAAGAAAATTGTCATTCCTTAATTATATCTTTTTTATAAGCTTCTAGAGCTTTCCTAACAGATCCATGCGCTAATAGAATCTTTTTTGCAGCTTCCTCATTAAGGGCTAGGTAATCCATGACCATTTTTGTGCCCCGTCTTACAAGTTTTTCATTGGACAATTTCATATCTATCATTTTATTATTGTGCACTTTCCCTAGCTTGATCATAGTAGCGGTTGAGATCATATTTAGGACCATTTTTTGAGCAGTACCGGCCTTCATTCTAGTGCTACCAGTTAAAAATTCTGGCCCAACAGATACGACTATTTTAAAATTCACAACTTTTGTTATTGGTGAATCAGGGTTGCAAGTCAAACAGCCAGTTGCTATATTATTTGCAAGACAAGTTTTTAGCCCTTCAACAACATAGGTGGTACTACCTGAAGCTGCTATTCCTAAAACGATATCCTTTGCATTGATATCAAATTTCATGAGATCCTTCCACGCAAGATTTGGATCATCTTCTGCATTTTCAACAGCTTTTCTAATAGCAGAATCACCTCCTGCAATTATCCCTATGATGCGATCATCCTTTACGCCAAAAGTTGGAGGACATTCAGAGGCATCAAGAATACCTAATCTCCCCGAACTACCAGCACCTATATAAAACAAACGGCCTCCATTTTGTAATTTTTCAATACATACTGAAATAAAAGTATTGATATCAGGCAATGCTTTGGATACAGCTTCTGCTACAGTTTTATCCTCATAGTTGATATGATGGATAAGCTCAGCGACGGACATCTTTTCTAGATCTTGATATGGAGAATTTTCTTCTGTTAGCAAACCCATTTAAATTTGAATTCTTAAGATGGAGGTATGAATTCCTATACGAATATAGCGGGTTCAATGTTATTGAAAAACTCTCCTTACATTTAGGTGGTAAAATAGTTTAAGGTAAAAGATCAAATTAGAATATGAATACGATAAAAGGACCAGCGGTTTTTCTTGCTCAATTTGTAGGAGATGAATCACCTTTCAATAATTTGGATAGTATCTGTCGTTGGGCAGCCACTCATAATTATAAAGGCATACAGATACCGACTTGGGACAGCAGATTGATAGATCTTAACAAAGCATCGGAATCAAAAACATATTGTGATGAATTGAAAGGAAAAGTAGAACAATATGGATTAAAGATATGTGACCTTTCTACCCACTTGCAAGGACAACTGGTAGCAGTGCATCCCGCTTATGATCTTATGTTTGATGCCTTTGCTCCCGATCAATACAAAAACAATCCAAAAGCTAGAACAGCTTGGGCTATTGATCAAGTAAAGAAAGCAGCCAAAGCAAGCCAGCACCTTGGCGTAACCGAGCACGTAACTTTTTCTGGAGCTTTATTGTGGCACACCATGTACCCTTGGCCACAGCGACCTCTAGGCTTAGTAGAAGCAGGCTTTAAAGAATTAGCGAGTAGGTGGTTGCCGATCTTAAATGAATTTGACGAAGCAGGAGTTGATCTTTGTTACGAAATTCACCCTGGAGAAGACTTGCACGATGGCATAACTTTCGAAAGATTTTTGGAAGCAACGGGCAATCACAAACGTGTCAATATCATGTACGACCCTAGTCATTTTGTTCTTCAGCAATTAGATTACTTGACTTACATCGACCACTATCATGATTTCATAAAAATGTTCCACGTCAAAGATGCTGAGTTCAATCCAAACGGTAAGTCGGGAGTTTATGGAGGATATCAATCATGGGTGGACAGACCGGGACGATTCAGATCTCTGGGAGATGGTCAAGTAGATTTCAATGGTATTTTTAGTAAGCTTACACAGTATGGATACAAAGGTTGGGCAGTTTTAGAGTGGGAATGTTGTTTGAAAGATTCCGAGCAAGGTGCCATAGAAGGGGCCAAATTTATCCAGGAAAAAATAATTAAAGTCACAGAGAGGGCGTTTGATGATTTTGCAGGCTCAGATAATCTAGATGAAGCAATGAATAAAAATATATTGGGTATTGGATAGAATTAGCTTGAAGCGAATATGTTTTGTGAGCTTATTTTTTGTAAGTTTTAATTTCGGCTACAGCCAAAAAATAGAACAACTAGACTTGATCCAATATTTATCAAAATTCGATCTAACTATAAATTGGCCTACAGAATTAAAATCAAAGATCAAGTTTACAGATAATAGATCTATCCTGCCAAAGGGAATAAGCCTCTACTACCCTAGCGAGAAAATCCAAATAATTGTGGAAGTCGAAGAAGCAGATTCGTCAGGGATCTCTTTTCCAAATCTAAAGAACGGAACCAGATTATCTCATTATGCAAGAAATGAAGGGGACTCTATCATTTCATTACACGCGTTGGGCGATGATGAATTGGAACAATTAAATGCAGAATGGGGTACACAGGCGTTCTTCCGACCAAAAAAAGCGTTTGCAGATTATCAATATTGCCAATTACTGAGTTTTTATGATTCTCTTAAGGCACAAGTATTTGTATATTATCTGTTTGATGATACTAAAAACCCATTATTAGAGCGATCCTTTAGCTTGATACAGTTTAGGGCGGACTGAAGCAGTCATATTTTGTGAATTCTGCCGATAAACTAACAACTATCAACGAACAACTAATTTGTAATTCGTAACTTTAGACCACTAAAACAGTAAATAATTTGAATATGCTGTTTGTAAAATAAGATATAACATTCAAAAGCAAATATAATGAGTATAGTAGAAATGAAAGTTCCTACAATAGGAGAATCAATAACTGAAGTAACTTTGTCTCAATGGTTAATAGAAAATGGTGGGATGGTCAAACTTGATCAACCTATTTGTGAATTTGAATCAGACAAAGCGACCTTGGAGTTTCCAGCTGAAGCAACAGGAAAGTTGGTTTACGTTGCTGCCGAAGGAGATGATCTAGAAATAGGCGCATTGGTAGCGAAAATTGATACATCAGTTGCAGTGGCTGATGAACCTGCTCCAAAGAAGACTGCACCAAAAGTTGAGGAAAAGCCAGAGGCAGTATTGGAAAATACCACAAAACCTGTAGCCACAAACAATGGAAATGGATCTTACGCAAAAGGACACCCTTCTCCTGCTGCTTCAAAGCTTTTGAAAGAAAATGACATAGATGTTAGTACGGTAGAAGGCACAGGAAAAGATGGAAGAATAACAAAAGAAGATGCCGTAAGAGCAATTGAAAATAAAGAAAATTCTTCATCTAAAACTGTAGCACCTTCAAATACTAAATCCGCTGATACTACTCCATCGACGGCTCCATCTGCTAGCAATTTGTTTGCAAGATCAACAAGTACAAAGAAAATGAGTCGTATGCGTAGGACCATTGCAGATAGATTGGTTGCAGCAAAGAATGGTACAGCTATGTTGACAACTTTCAACGAGGTCGATTTATCTGAAGTAATGGCATTAAGAAAAAAATATCAAGAACAGTTTGTTGAAAAGTATGGCGTCAAACTAGGTTTCATGTCGATCTTTGCAAAAGCATGTGCTAAGACCTTGATAGAAATGCCGTCTGTAAATGCATTTATTGATGATAAGTCATTGATCTTTCATGATTACGCAGATATTTCATTTGCAATCTCTACACCTACTGGCTTGGTTGTGCCTCCGATTCACAACTGCGAGTCTTTGCACTTTGCAGATATTGAGCTAAAGCTGAAAGCATTGGCTAAAAAAGCGAGAGATGGTTCTTTGACCTTAGATGAAATGTCTGGAGGTACCTTTACTATCACAAACGGAGGAGTATTTGGATCAATGTTGAGTACACCTATTATTAATGCGCCTCAATCTGCGATCTTAGGAATGCATAATATCATTCAAAGACCGGTAGCTGTCAACGGGGAAGTCGTCATCAGGCCGATGATGTATCTTGCATTATCTTATGACCATAGAGTTATTGATGGCAGTACTTCAGTCACCTTCTTGAAAAAAATTAAAGAGTTGTTAGAGGATCCATATAAAATGTTTCTCGATATCTAAAAATCAGTTATGACCATATCCGAATTTTTTGAAGCTACTGGAGATAGGCCTGTTTTGGTATTTGCCTATTTTGGCTTTCTGATCGTTTCCGCACTTTTAGCTGGACTTCTTGGCAAAGGAGAAGGACAAGATGCCCCTTGGAAATATTTATATTCTGTATTGATCTACCTTGTTTGTATACCAGGTATTTTTGCGATTGCTTTAAATATTTATCTCTTTTTATTTGAAAGAAAATCTGTGTTGGACACCAATATCTATACACAGATACTCCCCTTCTTGGCAATGGTGATCACCTTACTTATCATTAAAGCAAATGTATCCCTAGATAGGATTCCAGGTTTTGGAAAAATATCAGGATTCCTTATGATCCTTTTTGCTACCATGTCTTTTATGTGGTTTTTAGACAGAGTAAGACTTTTTGTATTCTCTTTTTTACCGATACAATACCTTGGAATGATCTTCCTAGGACTTTTTGTCATCCTTTATTTTGGTTGGAGAAGTATTTCGAAAGAAAAAGTGTAGATTAATCCTTTCATCGTATACAAAATAATAAGCACCATGGCATGCCATGGTGCTTATTATTTTTTGTAGCGTTTCTTTATATGAGTTGTTTACAGCTCACTTTTAAAATCATTGCACAAACTTTAGAGCTTTCAATTTTAAACTTTTACGGCTTCACCTTTCAACGTTATTCTACAAGAACCGCATCTGTCAACAAATAGATCAGTCTGTTAATATCATCATCATTCAAAGCCAATTTACCTTTTATAGTGACAACTTCGGCGGTAAACTCGATGGCTTCTGAGGCTTCAACTTCCATAACGGTCTCAGGACCTGCGCCACCACAGAAAAAACACATATTATAAGGGAATGCTGAAAAGACAAATTCTTGATGGCTTTTGTAGCCTTCTGTAGGGATAATATACCCTTTGACTACGATTTCCTGGCCAGCCATCGCCTTTACTTCATCGCTAAAAACAGGGATATCAACTTTAAAGCCCATTAGCTCATCGTATTGCTTTCTGTAAGTGATTTTGGAAAGAGATTGCCAGGTACGCGATCCATCATCAGATTGGGCATGTACAACTGCACCTAAAAACAAGCAAAAACATAAGAAAAACAACTTTATTCCTTGAAACATAAAAGGTAATAGATTAATTAATCACAAATTAGAAATATTAAGACTAGCAATCTTTTAAGGGGATGTTAAATATTTATATTAATTTTCCTGATGGTACTATTTATGCCTTACTTAAAGATACTTAATAGAAGGAGTAATTGGCTTGAAAGCCAGAAAAAAGACCTATGCAATCAGAAAAAGTCATAATCAACGAGATCGAAAAGTATATCATCCAATTTTTTGCTGAGAAAATGCCAGCAAAATATGTTTATCATGATCTTCAACATACGCTAAATGTTGTAGAAGGTGCTAAAGAAATCGGCGCCCAATATAAACTTGATGCACATGAAATGGAATTGTTGGTTATCGCTGCTTGGTTTCATGACACTGGGTATTCAGAAGGACCAGAGGGGCACGAGAAAAGATCTTGTAAGCTTGCAAAGTCTTATTTGGTAGATAAAGAATATTCAGTAGCGGATCTGAAGATCATCTGTGATTGTATATTGGCTACCAAGCTCCCTCAAAACCCCGATAATCTATTAGAAAAGATCATTTGTGACGCAGACCTTAGCCATCTAGGGAAATCAAACTACTGGGATCGTTGTGGTAAAGTAAGAATGGAAATTGCCAATTTGAGCAGTAGTATGATGAGTGAGATGGAATGGGTAGAATTTGAACTCAACTTCATCGAAAATCATGAATATCAAACAGCTGTTGCAAAGGAATTATATGACAAGCGGAAGCAAAAGCATATAAGACTTTTATTAAAGCAAAAAATAAGACTACAACCTACCGAAGATCATCCTGTTGATGCCGCAGATATATTTGGAAAAAAAAGTAAAAACGTAAAAAAACATTCTTCAGAGGTAGCAACAAAAATAATGAAGGATGAAGATCTTGAAATAAAAAATGTTAGGATCGGAAGAGGGGTGGAAACCATGTACAGAACCACCTACAGGACGCATGTTAACTTGAGTTCTATTGCAGACAATAAGGCCAACATCATGCTCAGTATAAATGCCATTATTGTTTCAATAACCATCTCTACGCTGGTTCCTAATTTTGAAACCAATCCAAAATTGATCATTCCTACGATCGTATTATTGATTGTTTGTTTGATAGCGATCATCTTTGCTACCTTATCAACACGGCCTAAGATCACAGAAGGGAAATTCACAAGAGAAGACATCGAAAATAAAAAATCTAATCTCCTATTCTTTGGTAACTTCTACAATATGAAATTGGAAGACTTTAATTGGGGTATGAATGAGATGATCATGGATGAAGATTTCTTGTACTCTTCTATGACCAGAGATCTTTACTATCTAGGCAAGGTACTGGCTAAAAAGTACCGTTATTTAAGCATTTGCTATAATGTATTTATGTATGGGTTGATCGTAGCGGTGATTACTTTTGCTGGAACTTTTCTTTTTATGTAGGCCTGTTGGCGAATAAATACATGACATTCAAGGTTGGAATATTGTGAGATCATGAAAATGATTGTGTTACAAAAATGGATGTTCATCGTAATATTGCAATATTACAATGGAGACCTAAAAAGAACATTTCAAATTAGACTTAATTTTCATAACCCTCAGATAATCAGAGTAACATCTCAACAAAGAAGAGATGTTCAAGAATGGAATATTGTAAGAACATGAAATGATTGTGTTACAAAAATGGATGTTCATCGTAATATTGCAATATTACAATGGAGCCTTAAAAAAGAACTTTTCAGAATAGAATTCAGTCTTAACAACCCCGAAGAAACAAAAGTTAAATCTAATAATTACGTGATAATCAAGGATGGGAATTTGAGATCATGAAAGTGATCGAGGTCAAAAATTGGATGTTCATAGTAATATTGCAATATTACAATAGAGCCCACCTAAAATGACTTCTAGCCACTTACCAACATACTAACATTTGCTATGTTAATAACTTGCATCTTACGGCTTTCATTTTAAAGACTAGGCTTTTATGTGTAATATTGTATACAATAAAACAATAAACGCCCCTTCATATTGATAAAATATACGATTGGAATTTTTCTCTTCATAATTAACTTCAGCATAACTATTGCTCAGGTAGATAGCGTTGATCTTGGAGAAATTCTCGTTTTTCCTGAAGAAGAAATTTATAAGCAAAAGCTCCTCCCTTCTTCTGTTATCACTTTGACTATAGATGATGTATTGAAATTGCCAGCGACTTTTTTTGATCCTGCACGATTGGCGCAATCTTATGCAGGAATTGCCAACACAAATGATCAAGCCAATGGGATTTCAATAAGGGGAACAAACCCGAGATTCATGAAGTGGTATATGGAAGGTGTAGAAATTGTAAATCCTAATCACCTTTCAAATGCTGGTACACTATCTGATAGGCCAACTTCAAACGCAGGCGGAGTCAATATCCTATCTGCACAATTGCTCAATACCACACAACTTTATAAAAGTAATTACCCCAATATGTTTTCAAATGCTTTGTCTGGTGTAATGAGTATGTCCTTACGACCTGGCTCCTTTCAAAAAAACAAGCACTTTGCACAAATAGGTTTAATTGGTTTAGAGGTTGGTTCGGAAGGACCATTAAACAAAGAACAAACTGCTTCGTATCTGGTTAATTATCGATACTCTACAGTTGGTTTGCTTTCGGCAGCAGGGGTTGATTTTGGAGGAGAATCAATTTCTTTCCAGGACATTTCTTATAATTTTAGTTTTTTGACAAAAAAAGGGATTCTTAAATTTTTTGGAGTCGCAGGTTACAGCGAAAATATTTTTAGAGGTAAGCAATCGGTATTAGAAAGGGTAGTTGAAAAGGATAGATTTAATATTGATTTTCATAATAAAATGGCAACGGTTGGACTTAGTTTGGCAGTAAAAGAATCTAAAGCAGTAAGATATAATACTTCGCTGGTTTTCTCTGGGAGAGACATCAGTCGAGAGACCAGGCTTGCAAGTGATTTGTCCATGGATATTTCCCCGGTGGAATTTTTTGAAAAAGAATTAAAATTAGGCTTGCAATATAATTTGTTTTATACGCTTAACAGCGGGGCAGAAATCCAAATGGGCCTTCAAATCAGTAATACGGTTTTTGAAGAAAAAGAGCTATTTGAGGACATTGTTTTTTTTGGACCGATAGAAAGTAATTATTGGCAACCATCCATGCATGTTCAATACCAAACCAGTGCTGCCAAATCAGGACAGTTTGGTATTGGAGCTAGAGTGAAAGGAGTGCTCTTTAATGAACTAGAAAATCAAGAGATCACTATTGAACCAAATTTGAATTACAGTTATTTATTTAATCGCACTAATAGAATAACTTTTACAGCAGGTCTTTATTCTCAAGTCAATCCATATGATCTATATTTCTTTGGGAGTAATAATACCACATCTGTGCTCTCGCCAGAATTAAAACAAAGCAAATCTGCAAATTTTGTTTTGTCAAATCAAAAAAAATGGTCAAACAAACTTTCTTTGACCTCGGAATTATTTTATCACTATCTGTATGATATTCCAATAACTAGATTTGACGAGTATTCTCTACTTAATGAAGATGATGTCAACGGTGTTTTTCAGGTTGAAAACCAAGGTTATGGAAGAAGTTATGGTCTAGAGATAGGAATTGACAAAAAAGAAATAAATGGACTTTACTACTTAGTAAATGGCACTTTGTATGATTCTAAATTTAAACGAAGCGATGGGAAATGGGCAGATACTAAGTTTAATGGAAGATATATTTTTAATACAACCATAGGGAAATCCTGGGACAAAAATCTCGACAATAAATCTCGAAATTTCGGAATAAATTTTAGGGTAAATTACCTAGGTAGTTTAAGGGAGAAGAGCATCAATATCGAAAGATCAAACGATTTTAGGACCACGATTTTCTGGGGTAATTCTCCTTATGAAAGGAATGCCTCAGATTATTTTCGTACAGATTTAAGCATTTATGTTGTCAACAAAAAAGAAAAATTCACCAGCAGATTATCTTTAGACATTCAAAATGTCTTGAATCGTAGAAATGAAGGCTTCGCTTACTACGATCCTTTATTACAACGCATCGAAAGACAACAACAACTCGGCATCCTTCCTGTTCTAAATTATAGAATTAGTTTTTGAAACAATTTGATAAGTGAAAGTAATAAATAGCATACTAGGAATTTTATTTTTAAGCTTCGCATACTTCCAGCTTAATGATCCCGATCCATACTTGTGGGTACTGTTATACCTTTATATAGCTCTGGTTTGTTTCATTACGGTAAAAAATAAAATATCAAAATGGTTTATACTTCCTGGTATGTTGGTTTGCGTACTATGGCTTGGATTATTGATGCCTGATTTTATCAATTGGTTGAAAATGGGATCACCAAGCATAACGGACAGTATGAAAGCTGAACAACCACATATAGAATTGACCCGCGAATTCTTAGGCCTTATCATATCTTTAGGCGTACTTTTCTATCTTTACTTTAGACATTCAATTAGATAAGCGCTAGTGACAACAGAAGATTATAAAAAAGTAGCAGCAAGTATACCCCATGACCCTGGTGTTTATCGTTTTTGGGACGATAAGGAGACGATCATCTATGTTGGGAAAGCAAAAAATTTAAAGAAGCGGCTAGCTTCTTATTTTGGCAACAAAAAACATGCTTCCAATAAGACTAGAACGATGGTTCGCAACGCCCATCACTTTGAGTTCACCATAGTTGATACAGAGACGGACGCTTTGCTCCTAGAAAATACCCTCATCAAGAAATATCAGCCGCGCTACAACGTAATCCTGAAGGATGGAAAATCCTACTCCTACATCGTCATTAAAAAAGAAAGATTTCCACGAGTATTTATCACACGGCGTGTTTTTAAAGACGGCTCTGTCTATTTTGGTCCGTATACTTCAAAATACAGGCTCAAGATCATCTTGGAACTCATTAAATCTTTGTTCCCTCTTAGGACCTGCAACTTTAAACTTTCAGAGGACAACATCAAGAAAGGCAAGTTTAAGGTTTGCTTAGAATACCACATAAAAAATTGCATCGGTCCCTGTGAAGGATTAGAAACAGAAGAAAGCTACATCGAAAAAATATCGCAAATAAAAAACATGTTGAAGGGAAATTTTGCGGCAGTAAAAAATCACTTCAAAAATCAAATGAAAGAGTATGCAGAAAATTTAGATTTTGAAAAAGCACAATCACTGAAAGAAAAATTGAGTGCCTTTGAAGACTATCAAGGGAAGTCAACAGTAGTGAGCAATGTCATAAAAGATGTCGATGTGTTTAGCATAGCAACAGATGAAAAGTCTGCCTATGTCAATTATCTAAAAGTAATTAATGGCGCGATCATAAATTCATTTACTGTTGAAATGGTAAAAAATCTGGATGAAGAACAAGAAGATCTATTGTCTTTCACGATCCCATTCTTGAGAGAAAAATTCAATAGCATTGCTCCTGAGATAATCGTACCTATGGATGTGAAGATCGGCGATAATGAAATTACCATCACCGTTCCGCAAAGGGGAGAAAAAAGAAGTCTTCTAGAGCTTTCTGAAAAGAATGTTACCTACTTCTTGCTTCAGAAAAAGAAGGAAGCCATTAATAATATTAAAAAGCAAACATCTTCAGAGCGGATCTTGAACACTATGAAAAACGACCTTCGATTGAATGTCTTGCCGATACATATAGAATGTTTTGACAACTCCAACATGCAGGGATCTTTTCCAGCAGCCTCTTGTGTTGTATTCAAAAATACCAAGCCATCAAAAAAAGATTATAGACATTTTAACATCAAAACTGTAGAAGGGCCCAACGATTTTGCTTCCATGGAAGAAGTAGTCTTTAGAAGATACCGCCGCTTGGTCGAAGAGGACGAGCCACTACCCCAACTCATCATCGTAGACGGAGGTAAAGGCCAGCTAAGTTCTGCTATGAAGAGTATCAAGCAGCTCGGTTTGGAAAACAAAATAACAGTAGTAGGTATCGCAAAACGCTTGGAGGAGATCTTCTTTCCAGGGGATCCTATTCCGATTTACATAGATAAAAAATCGGAATCTCTTAAAGTCATCCAGCACCTACGAAATGAAGCCCATAGGTTTGCTATAACCTTTCACAGAAATAAGCGGTCTCAAAATTTCACTAAATCGGAGTTGACAGACATTCCTGGCATTGGAGAAAAGACTTCTGAAAAACTTTTGGTCGCTTTTGGTTCTGTAAAAAAGATCAAAGCCCTCTCCCACGCGGAGATAGCTATTGAGGTAGGACATGGTAATGCTAAGAAAGTGGTTGAATATTTTCAAAAGCAGAGTCAGGAAGAAGAGTGACTGATATTTTGCTAAAGCAAAATTAAATGTCCGGGTGACATTTAAAGAAAGGAACTCAAAGGCCTAGGATGGTAGTTCTTATCAAGAAAACAGAAAAATTTAAAACTCTAAATGTAGAATGTAAAAGTTTTGATTTGGCAAAAGGGTTTAATTTGGTGATGCTTACAATGTTTTTTTGATAAAGAAGGTTGGCCTTAGCGTAGAAAGCTATAAAATTGCGAGAAGCGCGGGCTAAGAAAAGCTTAACTGTGTGAGCCAGATGAAGATTGTTCGAGAAATGCGATTATCGAGAAATTTGTTAAAGATCGAAATCCTTCAAGGCGAGTTTTAAGCTTGCGCGCTTGCCCGAGACAATTTTAAGCTTTCTATGGTACAGCCTTGATTTTTTCTTTCTTTTTGATCAAGCAAAAAGGAAAAGCGGGTATAAAAGAAATCCGTTAGTTTAATTGTCATTACCTTATATTTATAAGCGCAGCATTATTAGGGTCTCGGAATGACAATCAAATTTTCACAACGAACTTGTCTTTTAACACAATTACGCCTGTCCGGCCAGGGAGCGGAACACAGTGTAGTCGATAAATATGTACACATATTCTATGTAAGGCATTTCACAGATAACAAGGACTTACGTTTCAAATAACTATAAACAAAAAACGCATACACAAATAAACAGCCTAAAAAACAAATCCATATATTTACGCCTTCAAAAAAACAATAATGAGCGCATCAAAAGAAATAAGCATGGAAGAGATTAGAAATCTGATCGAGCAAGCATGGGAAAACAGAGACTTGCTAAAAAACGATGACACGCAACACGCCATCAGAAGTGTGATCGAACATCTGGATAAAGGAAGACTGCGTGTTGCAGAACCATCAGCAGAGGGCTGGAAAGTGAATGACTGGGTCAAGAAAGGTGTCGTACTTTATTTCCCGATTCAGAAAATGGAAACGATGGAAGTTGGTATCTACGAATACCACGATAAGATTCCTTTGAAACGAGATTATAAATCTCAAGGCGTGCGAGTGGTGCCTTCTGCGATCGCACGTCACGGCGCTTATTTAGAATCTGGAGTGATCATGATGCCATCCTATGTCAACATAGGTGCTTGGGTTGGATCAGGAACCATGGTCGATACTTGGGCGACTGTAGGCTCTTGCGCACAGATCGGGAAGAATGTACACTTGAGTGGAGGCGTTGGAATCGGAGGGGTGTTAGAACCATTGCAAGCGACCCCTACCATCATCGAAGACAACTGTTTTATAGGATCAAGATGTATTGTAGTAGAAGGAGTGCAAGTTGGGAAAGAAGCAGTGCTAGGTGCAAATGTTGTCTTGACAAAATCTACACACATTATTGATGTGAGTGGGCCAGAACCAATTACTTACAAAGGTAAGGTGCCCCCAAGATCTGTAGTGATACCAGGAACGTATACAAAAGAATTTCCGGCGGGATCTTACCAGGTAGGTTGTGCTTTGATCATAGGAAAGAGAAAAGAATCAACAGACAAAAAGGTTTCGTTGAACGATGCATTAAGGGAGTATGATGTGGCGGTGTAGTTACAAGGAACTATTTTAGAAACCTAGATGTTCAAAGAACAAGATGAAAAAATTAATTTCTATTCAATGGCTTTTTTACTATAACACTTAGTGTAAGGCCATTGCTATCTAAAATATCTAAGCTCTTACATTAATTTGTAAGGGCTTTTTTTTGCGTGTGATTCTCAATGGATGAGTGGTGGTCTCCAAAACCATTGTAGAAGGTTCGATTCCTTCCACACGTGCAAATCAATCGATGAGAATGCATACGCTGACTCTTAATTTGAGATAGCTATATCAATAAACGATTGTCAAATGCTAAGATTCGACTTTGAAATTCACTACCTTGTCCTAGAATTATATGCTAATAGACGATATTCATATTTCACCATTGGCAACAAAAACAAATAAAATATAACATGCGACAATATATCCTATTAGCTTTCATTTCTACCCTGTTTTTTGGTTGTACCAAAAAGACCTTTGAAGGGAGCTCTGACATAGATTTTACCCAGTTAGACACGATGGTGATCAGTGCGGATAAGCCAAATAGACTCAAAACAGCTGAGGAGTTTGAAATCCCAAATTACAATGCATCCTCAAAAAGAAAATTTGATCTGGTCCATACTGTTTTGGAGTTGGATTTTGATTGGCCAAATCAACACGTCAACGGCATCGCCTCCTTGATGTTATCTCCGTATTTTTATTCTTCTGATAAGGTTGAGCTTGACGCGAAAGGCTTTGATATCCATAAGATAGAAATGGGCCCAAGAGAACTTGAGTATGAATATGATGGAGAAAAAATAACAGTCGATCTAGGTAGGGTTTATAATAAAGGAGAGGAATTTATAATCGGCATTTATTATACTGCAAAACCAGTAGAATCAGCTGGTGGTGGATCTGCTGCGATCATGTCCGATCAAGGGTTGTTTTTTATAAATCATGACGGCTCTGATCCAGACAAGCCAATGCAGATCTGGACACAAGGAGAGACGGAGTGGAATTCAAGATGGTTTCCAACGATAGACAAACCAAACGAAAGATGTACACAGGAAATGATCCTTACTGTTGACGATAAATTCAAAACATTGTCAAACGGTGTGATGACATCCTCTAATAAAAACGCTGACGGAACCCGTACCGATAGCTGGAAGATGGATTTGCCACATGCACCCTATTTGTTTATGCTTGCCATTGGAGAATTTGCAGTGGTTAAAGAAGAATGGAGAGGCATTCCTATAGAATACTATGTAGAACCAGAATATGAAAAAGACGCTAAGGCGATCTTCGCACACACACTAGAGATGTTGGATTTCTTTTCTGACAAATTAGGGGTAGAATATCCTTGGCCAAAGTACTCACAAGTTGTAGTCAAAGATTTTGTTTCTGGCGCCATGGAGAATACAACAGGAACCATCTTTGGAGACTTTGTGCAGTTGTCAAAAAGAGATCTCATCGATAATAACAATGATAAGATCGTTGCCCATGAAATGTTTCACCATTGGTTTGGAGACCTGGTGACTTGCGAGAGTTGGGCCAATCTTACAATGAACGAAGGATTTGCAAATTACTCGGAATATTTATGGTATGAATACAAGTATGGTAGAGACGCAGGAGATTATCATTGGTTGGAAGAGTCAAGGGGATATTTCGGCGAAGCCAGACAAAACATCCACCCACTCATCTATTATGGATATAGAGACAAGGAAGATATGTTTGATCAACACTCTTACAACAAGGGCGGTTGCATCATTCACATGCTCAGACATCACGTTGGAGATGATGCTTTTTGGAAGGCGCTTAATCTTTACCTCACGGAAAATAAATTTAATTCTGTCGAAGCACACGACCTTCGTTTATCCTTTGAAGAAATTACAGGCGAAGATCTAAATTGGTTTTTTGATCAATGGTTTTTTAAAGCTGGGCATCCGCTGTTGAAAATTGATAGGTCTTATGACATAGCCAATAAGGAGCTTACTTTATATTTAGAACAAACACAAAATACGGATAGAAGCCCTCCGATCTTTCAACTCCCGATCAGTTTGGACATCTACACCGGAGCCTCAAATCCGGAACGTCACAACATATGGATGGATGAAAGAGTACAAGAGTTCAAGTTTAAAGTCGATGAAGAACCTGCTTGGGTCAATGTCGATGCAGAACGTATTTTGCTCCTAGAAAGAGAAGAGTCAAAATCAACAGAAGAATATATTTTTCAATACAAAAATGGAAAGAAATTCATGGATCGCTATGAAGCCTTAGAAGAGCTAGCGCTTAATTCTTCCACCGCATCAAAGTCTGCCTTTAAGCTTGCGCTAAAAGATGACTTCTGGGCCGTACGTGGTCTCGCTGTTCAAAATGCTGATATGAATGACCCCGCAGTAGAAAAGATGGTGGAAGAAATGGCTACAAAAGATCATAGATCACAAGTACGTTCTTCAGCGGTCGTAGCCCTTGCGGGAACTGGCGATAAAAAATACGTAGAAACTTTCAAGCAAGTGATCACAAACGAACAAGCCTACCCAGTGATCGCTTCAGCATTGGAGTCACTAGTAAGTTTAGATAAAGAAGAAGCCCTCGCAAATGTAGGTAAGCTAAAAGACGTGCAAAACGAAGACATCATTAATTCTATCGGCGTAATATACCTCGACTCCGGCGACCCTAAATATCTCCCATACTTCGTAGATAATATGGAGAAGGTTGATGGTTATGCAGCTCTGGATTTTATTACAAACTATCTCCGTCTAGCAGTGATGAACTCCAGCCAAGACGAGGGAATGGCATTAACCCAGCTACGTGAATTAGCATTAGATGGTTCCCAATCTCTTTGGAGAAAATACGGTGCTACTAAAACCATGCACGACTTGATGACGCAGTACAAAATGGAAGCAAAAGCAACAAAAGAAGAAGGACTCCGAAATAGATTTGAACAAACTTCGCTGTTGATCCAAGGCTACGTCGCTGAGATCAAGCGAAGCGAAAAGAATAAGATGCTTGTTAATTTGTATGGGCAGTTTTAGGGAAGTGTAAGGTGTAAAGAGGTGAAGAGGTGAAGACAAAGGTGAAAAGGGCCTACATAATCCTAGCCCGAAACAATCCCCCCATGATTGAAGCTCATTTGGGCGAGAAACCCGAATAAGAAATGTTCCAATGAAACAATATAAAAATCACTCCACCAAAAGATCCCAACCGTTAGCATTCCAACCCCAACTACTTGTATTGCCATAGGCACATCTAACTACAAAGTCTTCGGCAGTATAAAAGGTACGCACAAAGTTATATTCGGCAGGTCCACCTTCATAATCCAAGCAAGCATCTATGTCAATTTTTAATTGGAGATAATCATAGCTTCGATCTAGGATTGAAATGTTTGTGGTATGATCTCCAATAAAATTGAAAAAAACATCTTCAGGCCAAATATCATTCTCGAATTGGAGCAGCAAACTATCAACGGAGAATAAATTCAAAGACTCATTTAGGATTAGAAAACTTGATTCTTCATTTTCACAACTATCATGAATTAACCTTCCTCCACTTAATGTGAAATAAGTTTGCCTAGAATCAAATACTTGCTCTGAAGGTTGAAGATTAATTCTTCTTTCCTCCAGAATTAATTTTTCATTTGAAAAATCAATTATCTCCACTTCCAAAATGGTATCATTTTGATAAGTGATTGTATCAAAAAAACTCTTTGCGTAAAAAGCCACATACCTATTCATCTGACCCACCTCTGGGTTTGTTAAGCTTATTCTTGCAGGAGTTTCTATAATAGGATTGGGATCGACATCCGTTCCGGAGTCGTCATCAGACTTGCAGGAGAAAAATGAAAGGAGGGATAAAGTGAGGATTAGGATTGAATATTTCATAAAGCATTTTTGATTGACACTTTTTAAAGATAAATATTTAGAATTAAATATTGCTTGTTAAGAAGTTAAAGGTTCAATTTTTTACCAAATCATACTTTTGAGGGCAATATTTTACCGAATATAAAATGAAACCGACCGAATATAAAACGGATTCTTTTTTTAAGAAGAAAAATTCTAGTTTGGCTAAACTAAAATTAGTAAGAAATTTCAAGAATTTATTTTTTCTTCTATATAAGTAGGTTTAGGTTTGAAATTTCAGGATACTGATTTATCTCAAAAAAATGCATGTTTGCACGAACAAAAATATTATCATAATTTTTTCAAACGAAAACTTTAAAAATGAAACTGCAAAAAAATTAACTTAAAGCCATTTCTTTTTCCAAGTTTTTAAACTTGGCTTCTCTACTATTCTTTTTATTCTGTTTACCCATTCTTTTATTTTCTCGATCTAATAATTCGAATGATGCTATTTTAAAAACTACTTTTGATGATCATGTATCGCCATGTAAAGAACCCAAAGTAACTTGTTCAGATGCTAATATTGATGAAATATTCGAATCAGATATAGCAATCGTACAAATAACCGGAACAACTTTTAACTACGGAACAGTAACTTTAGATAATTATAATAATGGAACAGTAACTACTCTAGAAACATCGGATCAATTGATTTCAACTTATGCATTTCAACCTGGGACGGGTCTAGATTTCAACCCAAATTCATGGTTGGAAAGTAAAATTCCTCAAACAACAAATATTAATGATTGGGGAAATGATGCAAGTACACATTGTATTCAAACACATTTTGTTTCAGATTTAGTCGCAAAAGAGTACTCAAATTTGGGTATAAATTTTGATAAAATTCATATTGCTTGTCATGAGGATGGTTTTGGAGGGAATGCATTTTTTTTATCAGAATCACAAAACTCTTCCAATCCGCCTTTTACCTTAGAACCGTATTTTAGTGTTGGAGATTGGTATGGTAATTCGCTGTCGGTGTATGACGTAATTGCTCATGAATTTGCCCATGCATATTTATTGCTTCACGAAAATTTATTGTATGTCAACAATTCCAATGGAGACAGTAGGGCAACTCATGAAGGAATAGCAGATATTTTTGGAACTTATATAGAAGCCAAAATAAAAGGAAAAGTTGATTGGGTAATGTCTAATGATAATGGACTTAATCAAAGAAATTTGAAAGAACCATATTGTTATTTTGGAGAACCACCAATCTCTGGCTTGGTACATACTGTTGGAAAAACGATTAGTCATTGGTTTTATTTAATTACGGGTGACGAAGAATTAAATATAGTAGGATTAGGATTAGAAACGGCCTTTGAAATCGCGTTTGATGCTACCAAAATATTATCAAGCCAACCTGAAATTCCAGACTTCAAAGAAGCTACCCTTGCAATTTGTGCTGAAAACTGGGGAGCTTGTAGTGAAGAATATAGAATAGTTAAAGACGCTTGGGCGGAAGTATGCATTGATGATTGTACTGCTAAAATTAATGAAGATATCTTATGGGATTTCGACAGAAACATAGATTGCAACATCTATATTTCAACAGGCTCTACCCTTACCATAGATGGAGCTACAATATTCATGGCTGAAGATAAAGGGATCTACTTAAATAATGGAGGGGAACTAAATCTAATAAATGGAGCAAAAATAACAGTAGGGTGTGAAAACTCATCAGGAACTTGGGCAGGTATAACTGCTTGGTCATCATCAGGACAAATAGAAATAAATGCTTCAACCATAGAACATGCGAAGAAGGGAGTAGTTTTGTACGGAAAATCGAAATTGATTGCTAAAAATTCTGAATTTTTGAACAATCATAAATCAGTTGAATTTATTGGTGAACCTTCAATTGCGACTAATAGAAGTAGATTTACAAATTGTAATTTTATAACTGATGATGATTTTAGGTATGGTAATTTAGATGCTAATGTTTCCATGTGGGCAGTTGATGGAGTGGTATTTCAAGGTTGCGACTTTATAAATAGATCAAATTTACCATTTGGATTTAGAGGGAAAGGAATTGAATCTTTGGACGCTCAATTTCACGTCACAAAATACACTGCTTCCCCCTGGCAACCAATCCCTATAAACCCAAGAGGAAAATTTTATGGGTTTAAACAAGCAATTGATGCAGGAACTAGCGCAACTAATAATAAATTTAATGTGAGTTATTGCGATTTTATAGATAATGCAAACGGGATTTTAGCTTCGTTTGTAGATGATCTTTCGATTACTCATTGTGATTTCGAATTAGGCGATATTCCTGGAGTAGAAAGTACTGCCTACACTATCCTCGGCATTAAACTTCACAAATCAAGCGGCTATACAATTGCTCAAAATAGATTCTTACCATCCTCAATTGACCCTAACATCCCAGGAAGTGGAAATGGAAACCACAGTCTTGATGTTTATGGAACATATATTATTGACTCTGGAGAAGAAGTTAATTATGTTTCTGAAAATTATTTTGGACAAATAGCAAATGGGAATGGAGCTTCGCTACATAATAAAAGCGCTGAGAACCCATTAGAAGGATTAGTATATATATGTAATGAATTTGAAGGAAATGCTAGAGATATTTATTCTAAGAAGTATCCTATCGATTATCCTAGTGAAGGAATCTGCGATATTCAGTCAGGAGGGGTGACGGCACTTGGTTTTCATTCAGCAAACAATTGTTTCGAAGGTTCTACTTTAAACATAAAAAATGAAATTTCAAGTATAATATATTATTACTTTCCAGAAGTTTGTGAAGAACCATTAAATGTGGAAGGAACTCTACCGATGTTTACATCAGTGAAAGGAATTTGTCTTCGTCCAGATTTCCCAGAATTTCCAGAAAACCCTCTGACTCCACCAAACCCTTGTCAAGACAATGATATTGATTGTAATAGGAGCTATTATATGGATATTGTTGATCAAAAAAATTCACTATCAATTGAATTGAGAGATTTGATGGATGGAGGAAACACGACAGCATTAATTGATCTAATAAACAATGCAGACTTGAATCAAATCCAAACCAGTATTTTAGATGTTTCACCATTTTTATCAGAATCCGTTATGCTTAAAATTTTAGATTTAAAAGACTCTAGATTTGGGGAGGATTTTATATTACAAGTATTAACTGCTAATCCAGAATTATATCGATTTAATACTGTGTATAATAAGTTGACAAATGATTTGACTTTTAGTTTAGTGGGTGAAAATATAATAGCTAATCTAGTTCAAATGGCTACAGAAAGGAGTACTTTTTATAAAGAATTGGCTTCTTTAGAAAATTCAATTTATAATACAAGAAAAATTGTTTTTGAAGAATTATATTCAGACCACAAGGTAAATAAAAACGAAATTCTCACATGGTTAGCGTATGATGATACCCCGATAAATAGAATAAGAAGAATAAAATATCATTTTATGCATTCCGAATATAGCTTAGGAAATGCCTTGATAACTAACATGTACAATGAACTAGATCTGAATAGTGAAGAATTAAATAAGATAAAGAATCTTCAGGATCTTAAACGTTTGGAAACAGATTTGAACTTTGATTATGATAGTTATGTTGACATGTCTGAAGCCGACAAACAATTCCTGATGCAAATTGCCGGTGAAATAAATAGCCATGCTGGATTACAAGCTGCAAATATTCTAAATTATTTTTTTGATATTGACTTAAGAGAACAAATTGAACCAGAAGCAGAATCTCAAAATAGACTTGGCCTTATTAGCCTAGATGAAAAAGATTTAAAAGAAAAAGTGAAGTTTCATCCTAACCCAGCCAAAAGCGAAATAGTTGTGGATTTAAAAAAATATGAAAATCAAGTTACAATTCAAATCTTTTCACTTCAAGGTAACAAGTTAAGGGAAGTCAAAGCTAGTGCAAATGAAGGTCCTCTAAAAATCAACATAAACGGGATATCCAATGGAATTTATTTGATAAAAGTATTGTCACCAAATAAACCAACGACCACTTCTAAACTACTAATCCAAAACAAATAACAATAATTTTCAGTAAATTGATGAAAACTATAATAATCTTGAATTATAAGATTTTATATACAATTGCCTTTATCCTGAGTTTGAGCACCTCTGCTCAAACTCAGGTATATTTCAATCAAATTGATAATTTTCTTTTTCAAAACGGCTCTGCAACAGGAGTAGTGGAAACGGAAGATTTTTATTTTGGTGTAGGATTCGTAAATACGTTTATTGATTCCACCCTTGCAACAGGCTCCTATATTGTCAAATTGGACAAGTCAGGCGAGGTAGTCGATACATATTCGTTTATAGATAGCACTTTGCAAATAACACATGAATTTGCCAGACCTAATATCCAATTGTTGGAGGATGACAATCTGTTAATGACAGGCATCGATGTTGACGGTGCAGCCATCTATCCATTTGTGATGAAATTGGATCAAGAAGGCGAAGTTATTTTTAAGACTATTTTGGATAGTGAATACGGTGGACAAAGTCGAGATTTTAATCAAGCTCATATTGTATTTGATAATGGCGATATTATTGTAAGTACAATTTGCACTAGAGATGACAAGGAAGATTATCCTTTTTTTGATATCTGCCTTTTCAAACTTGATAAGAGCGGAAACCTAATATGGCACGAAATGTTGCAAGATCCTAATCATGGCGAAAGCGTTGCCAATATGCAAATATTACAGAATGGAAATGTAGTTCTATTTGGAGGTAAAGATAAACCAAGATTCACAACACAAGGTTGGTTGACGATAACAGAAATAGATAGCAGTGGTCAATTGCTTTCCCAATTCAAAACAACTACGGATGAAGTAAGTGTAGATAATAAAGGGACCAGAGATGCAAATGGAAACATGATAATTGCATCAGCCGAAAGGGTGCCATTGAGCAATTTAACTTGGTATGAGGATCCATTTCTAATTAAGTTTGATAAGGATCATCGAACGCTTTGGAAAAAGTTTTTAGTTGAAACAGAAAATGACAAAGAGCCAGGTAATTTTTTTAGTGATTTAATTAAACTCGATGAGCCTGCTAACTATTTAGCTGCAGGAGGCTACCACATTGGTAGGCCAGATGACCCCAATCAAGATTTTTCTGATAATCATGGTTTATTGTTAAAGTTCAATACCGATGGAGAAGTGATCTGGCAACGAAATCATCAATTTTTTCTTGATGAAGTTCATGTTGATTTTCATTTTTTTAGACAAGTGATCCAAACAGATGACGGTGGCTTTCTAGCTTGTGGACAGGCAGAAGATAGAGATAGTTCGCCTACGGAAGTTCCGATCAGGCAATTCTCTTGGTTTGTCAAAACTGATGAGTACGGCTGCCTCGTGCCCGGATGTCAAGATCTTGTAAATATCGCTGAGGCCACTGCGAGTAAAACAACTTTGAAAATATATCCCAATCCAGTAGCAGATATACTATATGCAAGCTTCTCAACTGAATTAAATATAAAACAAGGCGCTCAATTGCACATAAGTAGCAACAGCGGTCAATTGATAAAAACCTATGATATTAGTCATCAGGAATCTAATCTTAGTATTGATGTCTCGTCTTTGCCGCAGGGCAGTTATTTTGTATCGATCGTCGCGGATGGAATGGCTGTTGTGACGGAATTGATGGTGAAGGTAAATTAAAAAATGGCCTGCAGGGCCAACATACATCACGCCCGGTGCGCAAGGCAAAAGTGTATGTCCATAAGATACACATCCAATAAATATTTGAATAAAAAATCACAAAACCCCAAAACCAAAAATGGCCTGCAGGGCCAACATGCATCACGCCCCCCGCGCGCCAGCCGAAAACGTATGTCCATAAGAAACGCATCCAATAAACATTTGAATAAAAAATCACAAAAACCCAAAAATAAAAATGGCCTGCAGGGCCAACATACATCAGGCCCCCGCGCGCCAGCCAACCGCCATTTCCATTGTGTACCAACGATAACCATCCGCACCCCGATCAGCATTGGGATCCAATCCCCGAACCCCAATTGCAATAATGTGAACCAATCATAGACGATTCGTCATGCAAAAAGTCGCCCTACGGGCTCCACGTGTGTTTCGGAATTCGCATAGGGCTGCGCCCTATGCTAGTGGATTTTGTCCCTTCAGGACAAATCATGCGTTGAAAATGACTGGATTATTGGTTAAAGAAATTCCCATCATAACCCACGAATTGTCATCTTCTCCCACAAATCCCCCTCCTCCACGCCCTTTTGTCCTCAAAAATCAATTCTCTTATGCCAAAATGACACAAAACAACCCCTTTTTTACGTTGGAATGATATGTGAAGATTACAAAAATGGCTGGCTATATTTGATTCATCTATTATCTTTACAAAGGCATGATTCCTAAAAGATGAATCTTAATTGTTTATTCGTGTATTCCGTAATGACATCATTTAAGACAAATAACCAAATAAACGTATAAACAAATAACCATTTAATCAAATTATCAATACTGTAGGCTCATTTGTTATATCTTTGGGCCTTATTAAATAATACCCCTTTTCACAGGGTTAATACAACGGAAAAATGTTTAAGAGCTTAGGCAATACAATTAAGGGAATTTTCGGAACAAAACAGGACAAGGACATTGCCTTGTATCAACCATTTGTTGACGAGACCAATGAGGCATATGAGCAGTTGAGCGGCTTATCAAATGATGCTCTTAGAAATAAAACCCTTGAGTTTAGACAAAGAATAAAAGAACATCTTGCTGGCATAGACAGCGACTTAACTGAACTGCAAGCAAAGGCTGATGCAGAATCAGATGTCTATGTGAAGGAGGATATTTTTAAAGATATCGATGAATTGAGATTGTCTAGAGACAAAGCTATTGAAGACATCCTTTTAGAGATCCGTCCAGAAGCTTTCGCTGTAGTTAAAGAAACTGCGCGGAGGTTTACAGAAAATAAAACCCTAGAAACAACTGCGACAGAATTCGATAGAGAATTAAAAGCGCAGCAGAATGAGAAGGCTCCCAAAAACTACATTTCTATAGACGGCGATAAGGCCATTTGGAAAAACGAATGGCAAGCAGCAGGTGGAGACATCGTTTGGAATATGATTCACTATGACGTGCAGCTGATCGGTGGGATGGTGCTACATGATGGAAAGATCGCAGAGATGATGACAGGAGAAGGAAAGACATTGGTTGCTACCTTGCCTGCCTATTTGAACGGATTGTCCGGGCTAGGTGTTCACGTAATTACGGTAAACAACTACTTGGCAAAAAGAGATTGCGAATGGATCGGACCGATCATGGAGTTTTTATTTCTGACAATAGATTGTATCGACAAATATAAACCACACTCTCCAGGTAGAGTGAGAGCATACAAATCTGATATCACTTATGGTACAAACAATGAGTTTGGTTTTGATTACCTGAGAGATAATATGGTTCAGACGTTGGAGGAAAAAGTGCAGGGCAAACACCACTTTGCCATGATAGATGAGGTGGATTCTGTTTTGATCGATGATGCAAGAACGCCATTGATCATTTCTGGTCCGGTGCCAAAAGGAAATGATGAACAAGAATACATCAACTTGAGACCAGAAGTAGAAAAGTTGATCAATGCACAGAAAAAAGATGCTACTCAGTATTTGGCTGTAGCCAAAAAATTATTCAATGATGGCATATTGGGCACAGGAGAAGATGAGGCAGGAATGGCGTTGTTGAGAGCGCATAGAGCGTATCCAAAATATAGACCTCTTATCAAGTTTTTATCAGAGGAAGGAGTGAAGGTAGAAATGCAAAAAGCAGAAAACCACTACATGCAAGAGCAATCAAAGCACATGCACCTTGTGGATGAACCTTTGCTTTTTACCATAGACGAAAAAAATAGACAAGTAGAGTTGACAGAGAGAGGAATCGACTACTTGGCAAAAGGAAGAAACGATGCCAAGTTTTTTGAAATGCCTGACATCGGAATGGAGCTGCAAGAAATTCAAGAAGCAGAAGACATTACGGAAGAACAAAAAGCAGAACTAAAAGATCAGCTGATCTCTGACTATGCGATCAAGTCTCAAAGACTTCACTCAATGAGTCAATTGCTCAAAGCATACTCCCTATTTGAAAAAGATGATGAGTATGTGGTCATGGATGGACAAGTAAAGATCGTCGATGAGCAAACAGGTCGTATCATGGAAGGGAGAAGATACTCTGACGGATTGCACCAAGCGATTGAAGCAAAGGAAGATGTAAAAGTTGGAAATATCACTCAAACTTATGCGACAGTAACTTTGCAGAACTTCTTTAGAATGTACCACAAGCTATGTGGTATGACTGGTACGGCAGAAACGGAAGCTTCAGAATTCTGGGAAATTTACAAACTCGACGTAGTTGTTATTCCTACTAATAGACCCATCACTAGAATTGATAAGGACGACTTGGTTTACAAGACTGAGCGAGAAAAATTTAACGCTGTAAGTGATGAAATTATCAGACTTAGTAATGCTGGAAGACCAGTCCTTGTGGGTACAACTTCAGTTGATATTTCAGAAAAATTAAGCCGTATGCTTAAAATGAATGGAATAGAACACAACGTATTGAACGCAAAACAACATCAACGAGAAGCAGAGGTGGTCGCGCAAGCTGGTAAGGCAGGTCAGGTGACCATTGCAACCAACATGGCCGGTAGAGGTACGGATATCAAGTTATCTGCCGAAGTTATTGCCGCTGGTGGTTTGGCCATTATTGGTACAGAACGTCATGACTCGAGACGTGTGGACAGACAATTGAGAGGACGTTCCGGAAGACAGGGTGATGCAGGTTCTTCACAATTCTATGTTTCTCTTGAAGACAACTTGATGCGTTTGTTCCAGTCAGATAGGCTCGCTAAGATGATGGATAAGATGGGTCATCAAGAAGGTGATGTGCTGACGCACTCAATGGTTTCGAAGAGTATAGAAAGAGCACAGAAAAAGGTGGAGGAAAACAACTTCGGCATAAGAAAAAGATTGCTAGAATATGATGATGTAATGAACATCCAAAGAGAAGCGATCTATAAAAAAAGAGCCAATGCCCTTTCTGGTGAGAGACTGGCTGTTGATTTGAATAACATGTTTACTGGGCTTACGGAGAGTTTGGTGGTCATGCACAGAGACAACGGAAACTTTGAGACATTCAGAAAAGATTGTATGGCGCTCTTAGGATTTGATCCAAAGATCGATGCAGATAATTTTAAACTAGACTCTGATCAAGATGTTATCGATGTTTTTCAAGAACAAGTATTTGAAAGATATAATAGAAAAGCGGACAAAATATCAGAGGTTTTATTGCCATTGATCAAAGATGTTCATACCAATGAAGGTCATAGATATAAGCGTATTTCAATTCCTTACACTGATGGAAGAGAAAAACCACTTCCAATTGCTGCAAGCTTAGAAGAAGCTGTAAATTCCGACGGAAAAAGTATCATGAAAGATATTGAAAAAGCCGTGACGCTGGCTTTGATCGATGATGCTTGGAAAGAACACTTACGTTCTATGGATGAATTAAAAGATTCTGTACAAGCAGCATCTTTTGAACAAAAAGATCCACTTGTTGTCTATAAAGTAGAAGCTTACGATCTATTTGAGCAGTTAATGTATCAGATCAATGAAAAGGTTTCCTCTTACCTTTTACGAGGTACAGTAATCTGGAGAGATGGAAGCACGATCGAACAAGCGAAGGAGCAAAAAACAGATTTGAGCAAAACCAGTACAAATAAAAGAGAAGCAGACGTTAGGGCACGAGCAGCGGCTCAAGGTGCAGGAAGAAAACAACAAAAAGTGGAAACTTTTCAAAGAACTGAGAAAAAAGTGAAAAGAAACGACCCTTGTCCTTGTGGAACAGGAAAAAAGTATAAAAACTGTCACGGAAAGGCATAATAAAGTATTACTTTCTATAGAATTCTTTATTTATCGCATTAATAAGAATTACTTGACATTTCTCTTTTTGCTATTAGAGTAAATATGAAGTACCTTGTGAGCACACCCGACAGACAATACTTTTTTGTAAGAGAATATGAACGTTAATGAGTGGATTAGCAGGGTTAATTGATCATACCCTTTTAAAATCAAATATAGATAAGCAACAAATCGAAAATTTGTGTGCTGATGCCATAGAAAATGAATTTGCAGCTGTTTGCATACCTCCTTATTACGTGAGTAATGCAGCAAGTTTGCTGAAAGATTCAAATGTCAAAGTGGCTACAGTCATTGGCTTTCCAATGGGTTATGCAACCCTTTTCGCAAAAGTTGAAGAAATAAAAAGAGCCATACAGGATGGTGCGGATGAAATTGACGCCGTCTTAAACATCTCAGCTGTCAAAGATGGCTCTTGGAACTACGTGACCAACGAAATTCAATCTTTTACCAGAGCTGCTCATCTAAAAGGTAAGATCTTAAAATTGATCATCGAAGCTGCTGTATTAACAGACGAACAAGTAAGAAAAGTTTGCGAGATCGCCAATACTGAAAAAGTAGATTTTGTCAAAACCTCAACTGGCTATAATGGAGGAGCAACTACAGAAATGGTCAGCCAATTGAAAGAATATTTAAACGATTCCATCAAAATAAAAGCTTCTGGAGGAATTCGTACCAAAGCGCAAGCAATCTCATTAATTGATGCTGGCGCTCAAAGAATAGGCACTTCCGCCTCCAAAGACATCATTTAATTGTATATTAGATCATGGATTTGATACAAAAGCTACTTTATTTCATTGTCTTTTCGATTTGTGTACATGTATCTACACAAGCACAGAATATTTCAATTTACGAAGCACCTGAAGTAAGATCCGTCATGGATAGATACGCTTCTAACAATAGAATCCATGAAATGATTCCTGGATTTAGGATCCAGTTATTGTCCACTACCGACAGAAGAAAAATGGAAAAGACAAGAGAAGAGTTCATGAGCACATTTCCCTACATGCTCCTAGATTTTGAACACACCCCTCCTCACTACAAATTGAGAACCGGCGCCTTCCAAACAAAACTCGAAGCTATGAGAATTCTCTATATAGTTAACCAAGAAATCCCAGGCGCTTACATTACCAAGGATAGAGTTTCCAGAAGAGAGCTGATCAATTAAAATTTTCTAATCGAGATGGCCTTGATAAATCGAATTGTCAGATGAAACCGTGGCGTAAGTTATCGCCCATACAGCCGTGTACAAACTATTACATTTTTGATTTTGCAATTTAGGGTTTTACGGTTAATCAGCGTCCCGCTGTGAAAGCAGAAATACGGGCATATGCGTCTCTAAAGTTTATTCAATCGAATCTCCACCCTTCTATTCCTTTCACGGCTAGCCTCTGTGTTGTTATCCTCTAGCGGTTGACTTTCTCCTTCTCCACGAAAAGAAATATCCTGCGTCTGAATACCACTGGCAATAAAATAATCAACAACCGTTTTGGCCCTATTATTTGACAAATCTAAATTGTATGAAGACGATCCAACATCATCCGTGTGCCCGATCACTTGGATGCCGTACTTTGAAGGTGAATTCCTTAGCTTTTCAAGTAGATCATCTAAAACCAAAGAGCGCCCACCTTTTAAGGTAGATTGATTAAAATCGAATAAAACCATTACGTTTTCTACAATGTACTCCTCTGTATAAACTTTTTTCACCTCACTAACTTGTTTTTTTACTGGCATGGCGATCTTGACCTCAAATGGTTCCGTTCCTTCATACCATACTTTCACATCATCAATCAAATAGTATGCATAAGGAGGGATGTAAGCATTGCCAAAATAATTTTCATATTCCTCAACGATCGTATTTTCATTGTTGAAGAAATTGCCGATCGTGAGGTATTCATAATTTTGGTCTACTACAAGCTGAGTGGCAAGTTTGATCCATTTGGTTTCGCCTTGATTGATTATTTCTGAATGGTTAAATTGTGGTTGGATCTTTATCTGGTCTTCGATCTCCGCAAACACCTTCTTTTTGGAAAAGTAACAACCGATGTTGTTGGTGACCAATTTGGCTTCTCGTTCTTTTCTAACCCAAAGTTCGATATTGATCGTTTTGCCGACCTCCAATTTTTGAGTCAGTTTGACTTCGAGGTATTCCCGGTAAGTAGAAAAGGAGACGTTGTTTTGATAAGAGATGATCCCACCACAAATAATTCCACTTTTGGATCTATTGCAATCATCAAACCGCTTCTCGCAGAGACGATAATCGTTTAAGTCGGTGATCCTTAGGTCTGGTGTCGACTTGGTAGCTGCAAACCAGCTGTGTATGTTATACATATAGGGTTTGTACCCACTCAGTGGCTCGTATTGAAAACTATTTTTAGGATTTGGTCTGATAGGCAAATTGATGAGACTCTCAAAGTCCCCATTGGGCACTAGATTCTGCGCAGTACTATTCGCGGAAAGCGAAAAAAGAATCAAAATCAGAAAATATTTATAAGTCTCCATGCCTTACCATAATGGATAATTCCCGATAAGAAACAGAGACGCAATATTTTGCGTCTTGTATTTTGAATCTTTGCAATACTTTGTGTCCCAAACAAACATAAAGTAAAATACCGCAAATTGTTGCGGCTCTATTAACGCCGCCTTCTCCCCACAACACCCATCACCCCTAATAATAACATCGCTCCCACCACAGCTTGAAACAGACTATTTAAAAAATTAACCCTGACATTGAACTTGGTTGAGATCCAATTTTCCATACCAGACAAGTCGATATTGATATTTAACTTCTCAAAAAGCCATGCGCCAACAATGGCACCCAATACACCAACAACAATATTTCCTAAAAGCCCAGAACCACCAGCTCCAAAAAACAATCTGGCGATGAATCCTGCAGCAGCACCTAAAAGAATGATAGAAATCCACTCAGACAATTGTTCAAATTCCATATTAGTTACAATTTTATTTTAATTTCGATTTAAAATTAAACAAATACCTCAATTCCCACTCATCAGTTATATCAAGAAAGGGAATAATCATACAAAATGCCGAATAAATCAAACGAAGAAGCTATAAATTCCATTGGACTGTCGAAAATAGTATTCCCGATCATAATAGGAATTCTTGTCGTTGCATATTTTGTCCTTCGAAAATTTAAATGGTCAGAATTTCAATCCATCCCTTGGACGGATTATGTTTATTTCTGGGTAGGATTATCATTATTATTCCTAATTATTCGGCATTTAGCCTATGCCACTAGATTATGGATCTTGTCAGAAAAAGAGTTTGGGTGGTTAAAATGCATAGAGCTTATTTTTATTTGGGAATTTAGCTCTGCAGTATCCCCAACAGCTGTCGGTGGTTCAGCCGCGGCACTATTTGTATTGTCTCAAGAAAAATTACCAACTGCCAGGGTAACTGCAATTGTTTTATATACCGCGGTGCTTGATACCATCTTTTTTGTTTTTACCCTTCCGTTGTTGTTGCTTATGTTTGGAACTCATATCATAAGACCTGGATTGGTAGGGTTTTCAAATCTCGACTACTGGGGGTATTCCTTTTTGATGGCCTATGTTTTTATGGCCATGTACGGCTCCGTATTTTTTTATGGACTATTTATCAAGCCTGAAGGTTTGAAGCGAGTGGTAATCTGGCTTACAAGTTTTAGCTTATTTAAAAGATGGAGAGAAAAAGCCATAAAATTAGGGGATGACTTTGTGATTGCTTCTAGCGAAATGGCTGGCAAAGGCCTTGCTCTTGGACTACCTGCGTTTTTGGCAACAGCCATCGCTTGGTCTTCGCGTTTCATACTCCTAAATTTTTTAATTATAGCTTTTGAAAGAAACTTATCGATAGATCTATGGACGCAAGGCGCTTTATACAGTAGATTGGAATCGATGTTTGTGATCATGGCTTTTAGCCCAACTCCGGGTTCTGCAGGTGTGGCTGAGATATTATTTAATGGATTTTTGAGTGATTATATCAGCAATGAGACTTCTTCCTCTCTAATTGCGCTGATATGGAGGTTTTTCACCTATTATGCATACATTATCATAGGAGCCATCATAATCCCAAATTGGCTTAGAAAAGTAGTAAAGAACAAGAAAAAGAAATCTTCTCAGTAAAAATGGCCTATCTTTGACTACCTCTCAAACTATTTCTTAAATGAAAAACAAAAGAAATTGATTTAGAACTTAATACTAGGCAATGAACAACGACCTTTATACAGCGATGGCAGCAGGTAGAGCCGAAGGCAAAAAAAAGATGGCCGTCTTGATCGATCCAGATAAAGTACGGATGTCAAATATCAAAGAAGTAATTGCGCTCGCAAATGAATCTAATGTAGACTACTTCTTTATTGGAGGCAGCCTTATCGTGAATAATATGTTGGATCAATGTCTTGAAACGATAAAAAAGGTCTGCGATATACCAATGGTTCTTTTTCCTGGAAACTCTTTTCAGTTAAGTTATAAGGCGGATGGCATTTTATTTCTTTCGCTGATCTCCGGTCGAAATGCAGAATTACTGATCGGTAAACACGTGATCACTGCACCTTACCTAAAGATGAGCCCTCTAGAAATTTTACCTACTGGCTACATGCTTGTTGATGGTGGCGTACCCACTACGGTATCTTATGTTAGTAATACGCAACCAATACCAGCTACCAAAGATGATGTTGCCATGTGTACTGCGCTAGCAGGACAAATGCTTGGCTTGAAACTCATGTACATGGACGCGGGCTCCGGAGCAAAGAATCCAATATCAGAGTCTATGATCTCTGCGGTAAGTCAAACCATAGATGTACCCTTGATCGTGGGAGGAGGTATTCGTACACCAGAAAAAGCATTCAAGAATGCAAAGGCTGGTGCAGATATTATTGTGGTTGGAAATGCGATAGAAAAAGATCCCTCATTGGTCAAAGAAATGGCTGCAGCCATTCATTCCGTAAACGAAAAGGTAAGTTAATCTTTATGAAAAAAACCACAAACCATTTGGAAGACTTGTTGCACGATGCATTGGACTTTATTGCAAGCGTTTCAGATAAAAAATTAAGCATAAAGCCTACTCCAGAAAAATGGTCTAAGAAAGAAGTGTTGGGCCATCTCATAGATTCTGCAATCAACAACCTGCAACGTTTTACAGAAATACAATTTTCAGAAAAGCCTTTTGTTATCAAAAGATATGGCCAAGATGCTTTAGTCAAAGCAAATGCTTATCAACAAGCAGATCTAAATGAACTCTTTGATCTGTGGTTGTGCCTGAATGAGCGGATAACTACAATAATGAAGGCTCAAACGGAAGATAGTTTAGCTTTTGAAATTGTTTTGCCTGACGGCGAAAAATCAGACTTGAAGTACTTGATGGAAGACTACGTTGTACATCTAGAACATCATCTGAAACAGGTGATGGCTTAGGATTTTTTTTGTTAATCATGCAATAATCATGAGTTGATCATTGAAGATAGGTGGATGTCAATTAAAATAATTCCACCAAAATACAATACTTAAATATATCCAGAAAAAAGTAAACAAAACATGGACAATGGTTTCAAAAATTTTTCCCTGCCATAATTTTTTAGAGTAAACAAAGAACTGAAAAATTAATCTTATTGTCCAAAAAAGACCTAAACCTAATGAGATGCTTTTGCCCAGAGGTGTTTCTATTAGATCTTTTGAATGAGTGAAACATAATAGTCCGATTAGAAAAATAATGAGAGCAATGAAGAAAGTGTGAACCTTCAACATTTGTTTATTGATCAAACTTAATGATCTTAAGTCTTCTTCCCAATTAAAATACTTGGGAAATACGGAATGAACCAGCGACAAGATCATTAGCAAGACGCCTATTATTTTAAAGTGAATCTCCATTTTTTTCTAATACAAATGTCTTTACAAAAGGATTTAAAACTATTGTTTTCTTTATATGAAAGTTTGATTGCTCAAAGGTTTTTATCCAAGTTGCTGTTGAGTGAAAATGAAAAAATCCTATGGTATATGCCATGAAATTATTGACATCTCTTAGGTGCTCTGTTACAAAGATCTTCCCTGACTTTTTTGTTACTCTATTAAGCTCCTTGAAAAAATTAATTCTTTCTTTTTCATCTCTTATCTCGTGTGCCGATAAAATCGCTAGGCAATAATCAAAAGAGCCATTCTTAAAAGGAAGTTTTTCTGTCGAGACGGAAGTGGTTCCTTCTAAGGGAGGGTACTTTTTCCTAGCTCTCTTTATGGATATTTCGGTGTGTTTGCTTGGGTCATAAAAATCGCAAATCGCTAATTTTATTTTCGGATAGTTATTTTTGAAGATCTCGCTTGTTTCATCAAACCCTGCGTTGATGTTTAAAACACTTTGTTTGTCTAGATCAGGCAACCATGAAAAACGATAAAGGTTTGAAAAATCATATATATAGAATGACACTAAAGAAGAAATAACTAATGGAGTTATCATCAATACGATGAGGTATGGAAGGTAAGGTCTTAAAGTAAAAGAAGTTGGCGCTATTAAAGTAGCTATAATAAAAGTGAGAACACCCAATAAGGCTATCAAATAAAAATGCCAATTAAATCGAATAATATTGAAAACTCCTTGTAATGGATGACGATTTAATTCCATGGTTCTGTGTTTCCTTTTTTCCAATGGTAGGGTACATCCTTTATTTCAAATGCACTACCCAAAACAATGTTTTTAAATTTAAAATTATTTAAAAATTCAAACTTGTGATCGATTATTTTTATGGCTTTCGGTTTCCAATTTTGCCGAACACCTTCAATGATCAATATGGATCTTTCTTCCTTAAGATAGGTGAAAGTGAATGGTAAAGGTCCGGCAAATCTTCTGGCTGATTTCCAGTCAGAAAATGGAGAGCCTGTTGGAATTTCAACAGGATGCTCGGTTTGTTCAATGACTAGTTTAAAATTAGATTTTTCTGATTTAATTATTTTGTACGAACCCTTTATGTTAATGTTGATGTCTGTCGTTGTGTACTTATACTGTGTGAATATATTTCCAAGCATTTTCATTTTCTTTTTGTTAGTCTCTGATTTGAGGATATATAATCCTCTCAAATTTTTACCAGCTTTATTTTTAAAGCGCACAAAGATCCTATAACCGATCAAGAAAAAATTATTACCTAAAAGTTTTGGAAAACCTTTGGGACGTAGACCTGTAGTTTGCACCATAGCAATCGCAATAAATGCCCATTTATTTTTGTAAGTATCAAGCGATAAGCAAGGAGGGATATGTTTTTGAAGTTGATCTTTTGATACTGCAAAAGTCAGCACGGTTGAATTTTCAAAATGTGCCTCTACGGGGAATGGATGTTTCTTTAAGAATTTCATTTTTCAGGTCTTTTGTTCTTTTCAATTACAAATTCAGTATAAAAAACAATTCCTATAAAAAGCATTGCAAACATAAAATTCAAATTTCCCCAGTATAGAAGATCCGGAACCAATATGACCTCTATGATATTCATGGCCAAAACTATTGCGATCTGAACAATCGCATTAAGCTTGGACTTGAATCTCGAGAGTATCCAAACGGCCATCACTATTTCCGAAATCCCGATCAGCAATGTTAGTGTCCTCGAATGACTACTACCTAAGATCCTACCAACCATTTCTTCGTGCCGTGGAATCAGATTTAAAACTTTGCATGCCAAACCGTTAACTAACCACACCATTGCGATCAAAACGTTAAGAACTTTCGCAAATATTTTCCGCTCCAAATAATGTAATTTTTAACTACCAACTATTCTTCATTTCACCCTACCAATAGGATAAACATTCACTGTAGGCTCATGATATAAAGACAATTTATAAATAAAATCAAGCTGTGCTTTCCCGTCTTTTGAAAATGCTTCATCAGACGCCTTCTTTTCCTCAAAAGCTTTTTTGATTTGCTCATTTTCATTTAAAAGCTCTACTGCAAGATCCTCAAAAACATAGGCAGAATAATGCTCTTTTTGTTGTAAAATAGAATCGAAAAAATTCCAAGCAAAATAAGAATCAGCAGCTTGAGGCTCCAAGGTTTCTAAAATGAATCTAACTTCTGGCTGATTGGTTTTGACCATATAATCTCCTTTGTAGAAACTTTGACGAACATCAAATTTTTCTACTTGCACATTGTAATGTAAGTAGTGTCCTTCATAAGGTTTTTTGACAGTTTCGAAATTTGTTATGCGATATTTTTCCATGTCAAAAACTTGATCATCTTTCAATCGTTCTACCGTAACCCCGTTTAACTTCAATAGGTTGACGATTTTTTTATATGCTTGCGGAATTATATAAGCAGTAGGTTTGTCTACAGAAATAGTAGGCTGGTAATATTTAAAAAACTTGATCTGCTTTTCATAAGGTGCATTGCGATCATAGTACAATCTTTTCTTTCCTGAAATTAGACTCGGTTTATATTTTGCTTCGTATCCTTTGAATAAGAACTCCTCATACCTTTCATCATCAAGTTTCCAATTGAGATCAAAAGACTTTTGACTTTGCATTTGATCAAAAGCTTCTTTTCTGCTGGCTTGAATAGCATCTTTATGCTCCTCCATTGTTTCAAGCATGGTTTCCATGAAGGTGTAAATACTTTGCACCCTATCTTTATATGGCTTTAGCATATGCGCTTCTGGAATAAAAGAATAAGCCTGATGCAAAGCCGCATAACCAGACGAATATCTAGGGAGATCTAAAAACCCTGCAATGCCGTCATCTGGGGTTGTTCTTGCATAAACATAAGGCGTCATCTCCCAATTTTTTTCTTTCATTTTTTGATAAAGTATCGGCTCGAGTTTTTCGTCCAAATACTTTTGCATAGGGCCACCCAACTTGTCGGCTTGGGTACTGATCATTGTCAAAGTGTACTGATAGTCCGCACCGTTTGAAGTATGATTGTCAATAAAAACATCAGGCATCCATTTTGTATAAAGCTTTGCAAAGGAGACAGCATTTTCAGAATCGCACTTTATAAAATCACGATTCAAGTCTAAATTTTTTGCATTACCTCTAAAGCCATATTCCTCCGGACCGATCTGATTGGCTCTGCTATAAGCGCCACGGTTTAACCCACCACCGATGTTATAAAAGGGAATGATCACCAGAACAATATCTTTGAAAGAGGTAGATTTATCTCTTAAAATATCTCTGACTAAAAGCATACTAGCATCTACGCCACATGGTTCTCCAGGATGTATGGCATTGTTTATGAAAAGCACAAGCTTGTCAGCTGCCCTTGCTGATAGAGGATCAAAGTGCCCAGAAGTAGAGAGAATAACTTCATGCAGCGGAAAACCAGAATCAGTCAAACCAGCTTCATTGATTTCGAGACTATTAAAGTGAGAAGCGATTCTCTTATAGTAAGATGTAGTTTCAGCGTAGGTAGCTGTCTGTTTATTGTTCTCTTCAAAAACTGTTAAGAAATCTTCATATTGAGCAGTCATGATAATAGGCAAAGCAAGAAAAATAATTAGAGTAAAAGAAATATGCATGATGTATTTTTAGTTAAAACAAGATAGGGTTTTAATCCTGTTTATATTGATAAGGATAGTCAATGTTAAAAAAAAGGGTATCTAGAGGAACCAATGGAAACCATTAAAAAAGACAAATTAAAAAGCTAATTTTGTAATAGCACAAAACGAAATACATGTTCGAAAAGGCCACTTACGTCAAAAGACGATCTACTCTCGTTGAGAAAATGGATTCTGGTATCATGGTTTTCATGGGAAATGAGAGCGTTGGGATGAACTATAAAGACAATACCTATCATTTTAGGCAAGACAGTAACTTTTTGTACTTTTTTGGAATTGATCAAGAAAATTTGATCGCCATCATAGATATTGATGAAAACAAAGCCACGATTTACGGAGATGAATTGTCTGTAGAGTATGTAGTTTGGATGGGACCTCAAGTAACGATTAAAGAAAAGGCATCGAAAGTTGGCGTTTCTCAAACAGCATCTTATGCACAAGCGGCCAAGCAAATCGCAGAAGCTAAGTCAAAAGGAAGAGCGGTTCACTTCTTGCCCCAGTATAGGGCTAGTAATATGATCAAACTTTCTAGCTGGCTAGATTACAATGTTGAAAAAATAAAGGTTACTTACTCAGAAAAATTTGTTAAATCAATTGTTGGGTTGAGATCCATCAAGTCAGATGAAGAAGTTGCAGAGATGGAAAAAGCTTTGGAGACTACCAAAGAAATGCATCTAGTAGCGATGAAACACGCTCGAGAAGGAATTAAAGAATCCTTTTTGACTGGTTTGGTAGAATGGCAAGCGACAGCAGGTGGTGGTGGGCTGGCTTACCCGATCATATTGACAATCAATGGACAAACCTTACATAACCACTATCATGGTAATGATTTAAAAAAGGGACAACTTATACTTGGAGACTTTGGGGCGGATACGGCAATGCACTATGCAAGCGACATAACCAGAACTTTTCCGGTTGATTCGAAATTCACGCCACAACAAAAGGATATTTACGAAATAGTATTAAAGGCAGAAATGGATTGTATTGAAGCATTGAAGCCCGAAATTCTGTACAGAGATCTCCATATGAAAGCTGCCAAGATAACTTTGGAAGGATTGAAAGAACTTGGTTTGGTAAAAGGGAATATTGATGATGCTTTGGTGCAAGGTGCCTATGGATTATTTTTTCCACATGGGTTGGGACACATGATCGGACTGGATGTTCATGATATGGAAGATCTAGGGGAGCAGTATGTTGGCTATAGACCAGGGTTAGAAAGATCTAAACAGTTTGGATTGAAGTCATTACGATTAGCCAAGGAGTTAGAACAGGGAAATGTTTTGACTGTGGAGCCAGGAATATATTTTATTCCAGAATTGATACAAAAGTGGGCAAAAGAAAAAATCTGTAATGATTTTATAAACTATGATAAAATAACTGACTACCTTGCGTTTGGAGGAATAAGAATTGAAGACAATTGTTTAATTACCCAAAAAGGCCAGAGAATCTTAGGTCCAACCATCGCGAAACAGATTAATGAAATCGAAGAAATTAGACAAGGAGGCTTGTCTTAATTCAGGTCTAAATAATTTCAGAATAATGTAGCAAAAACGAATTGCAAACGTTATACAGATTGAAAACAATGTAAAATGCAACTTAGCAAGCATGTTGAGCTGGTAAATAATTGGATAAAAAGATAACGAAATAGCAGTATGGTAAAATCAATTTTTACAACATTTTTAATGTTTATTTTGCTTTCCATTAGTCTTCACGGACAAAAGTGGGAAGGAGGTTTAATGTTAGGAGTTGTTGATTATCAAGGAGACCTTAGTAACCCGGTGTTTGATGTAAACCAACCTAACGGTTCAGCAGGTTTAGTGATCAGAAAGAATATCAAACATAATCTTGCGGTTAGAGGCAATTTATTATTTGGAAATATTGAAGGTGCAGATACCAGTCATGAAGACTCTGATTGGGATCGAAGCCGGAGAAATTTTTCTTTTGAAAATAGTATTACAGAGCTTTCTTTAAAGCTGGAGTATAGTCCATTTTCAAAAAAATGGGAAAATAGATCTGATTCTTACCCAAACAATCTGACACCTTATGGTTTTATTGGTTTGGGGGTTTCAATGGGAAAGGCGGTTTTAAGATCTGATGATAATAACTCTACTTTTCAAAAGAATAGAGGTCAGGATATTCTCGATGATGAAGAAGAATCAAACGGTGTACGATTTGTTATTCCAGTTGGAGGTGGACTTAAGATAGACCTTTCTAAAAAGATAAAGTTAGGAGCAGAGGTTGGTTTTAGACCTACTTTCAATGATTATCTGGATGGTGTTTCTCAAGCGGGCAATCCTGATAGAAATGATTGGTACTGGTTTGGAGGACTTGTTTTGACTTTTACTTTAGCTGATGATAAAACCAAAGATCCTTTGCCAATGATCACTGATAGGGATCAGGATGGTGTCTTGGACAATGACGATGCTTGTCCTGATGTTGCTGGTAAGGCGATGTTTGATGGCTGTCCAGACACAGATAATGATGGCTTTATTGATAGCAAGGATTTTTGCCCTGAAGTTCCTGGAAAAATAAATGGTTGTCCAGATTCAGACCAAGATGGCATTGCGGATAATGAAGATAATTGTCCAAATGAAAAAGGAACAAAAGCAAATTATGGCTGTCCAGCTGTAATAGTTGATAGTGACAATGATGGCGTGCAAGACAAGGACGATCTATGTCCAAATGTTGCTGGACCAGTTACGTTGAATGGTTGTCCAGATACGGACGGTGATGGTGTCGCAGATAAAAATGACCTTTGTCCAACAGTAATAGGAACGCAAGGATTAAATGGCTGTCCAGATTCAGATGGGGATGGTATTGGAGATGCACAAGACAGATGCCCAAGTCTTGCGGGACCAGCTTCAAATGGTGGCTGCCCAGGAATTGCAGAATCAGATAGAGCGACTTTAGACTTGGCAGTTAGAAATATTAGGTTTGAAACTTCTTCAGCTGTTCTAAAATATGAGTCTTTTGTACAATTAGATAAAGTAGTTGCCATCATGAATAAGTATCCAAATTACTCTGTTAGAATAAATGGATACACAGACAATGTTGGAGATAGTGATTCAAACCAAAGACTTTCTGAGCGAAGAGCAAAGGCTTGTTATGATTTCTTTATAACTAAAGGAATTTCTTCTTCTAGAATGCTTTATAAGGGATACGGTGAGGTCAACCCAGTCGCAGATAATAACAGTAAAGAAGGAAGAAGAGAAAACAGAAGAGTAGAATTTGAACTATATTAATATTTAGAAAAAGATATTAAAAAAAAGCCATTCTCGAGATTTTCTCAAGAATGGCTTTTTTTTTAGTGGTTTTTTTTAACTTTACTAAGTGCAAGAAGCGTTTTGAAGATTTTATTCGTTTGCATTATGCAGGAGAAGAAATTTAAATGCGAAAACCATGAACCCACAAAATACAGTGACATTAAGTCACTATACCGTCTTATCAGTGTTTTATCCCTTTAAAATTTTTGTAATACAACAAATATTTAAAGAATTCTATAGGATCTTACTGCTCGTCACAAATTCTTATAAAATTAAATTATTGATATAATCAAATTTTGATTATATTAAGTCAGTATATTAATACTAAAGCGTTCAAAGTAATTTATCGTTAACCAAATTTCAGAATTTTGAAAAAACGAATACCATTCTTAGCCATCTTAGTTGCTTTGCTTTGGGGTTTCAATTTAAACTCAACTCAGGCACAAGATATTCACTGGTCTCAATTTAGACTTTCACCAATGAACTTAAATCCGGCAGCCACTGCAATTTTCAGAGGAGATGTAAGATTTATAGGATCATATAGAAATCAATGGGCCGTCGATGACATAGTTGATTACCTAACCTTTTCAGGTTCCGTAGATGCTAAATTTGTAAACCCCAAAATGAAGAACAGCATGTTTGGAGGGGGAATTATTTTTAACTACGATCAAGCTGGCGATCTAAGTTTGAACTTAACTCAGATCGGGTTAAATGGTTCTTACACACACCAACTTGCAAGACAGTCGTTTTTAACCGCTGGACTTCAAGTTAATTATACCAACCGTCGATATGATAGCAACCTTAGGGTTGACAATCAGTGGAACGGAGATATTTTTGATCAAAGTTTGCCAACAAGAGAACCAATGGATGAAGCTTCTGCTGGTTTTGCAGATTTTTCTGCTGGGTTAAATTACCATTGGCAAAAGCCATCAAAGCGACACAAGCTTGATGTAGGTGTGGGACTTTTTCACATCGCTGAACCAATGTATAGTTTTTATGAGGACGAGGATGTTGTTTATCCAAGAAGACTTAGCCTTTATGGTTTGGTTACTCTTGGTGTAGGTAATAGAATTGACCTGCTACCAATGGCTATGTATCAAAACCAAGGTCCACATACTCAATTGTTGTTGGGGCTTGCGGGAAGATTGCACTTAAATCAGAAAGTCACTAAAAGAACAGCGATTCAATTGGGTCTAAATTACAGACATCATGAGATTCAAGGCGATGCTTGGATTCCAAATTTGGAATTCCACCAGCAGTCTTGGTTGCTGGGAGTAAGTTATGATATCAATATTTCAGATTTTGAAATCCACACTCGAAATAGAGGTGGTCTGGAAGTTCACCTAAATTATATCATCACAAAAGTAAAATTGGACGAGCTTAAAATCTGTCCTATTTTCTAGCAATATCATTTTATAATCTAGACTTACTTATTATGAATAAAATAATATCAATTATAATTTTTATTGCTTTGTGTGTGAATTTAGGCTCTGCCCAAACAATGAAGCAATTTCAAAAGAAAGCTCAAGAAGCTTTTGACAATCAAAATTATTACGCTGCGCTAACTCACTACTCTACTATCGTTGATGTCGATTCTTCAAACATAGATGTTATGTACAACTATGCTGAAGCGGCAAGAAATTACAATGCCTATTCGATGGCTGAAAACTCTTATCAACAAGTTGCCAGTAGTGAAAAAAGTGTTGACTTTCCACTGACCAACTACTGGTTGGCTGGAGTAAAAAAGAACCTAGGAAAATACTCTGAAGCAAAAGATCTATACACTAAATATCTTAGCAACAACCAGGATCAATCTTCAGAATTTGCCAAGAAAGCACAACAAGAAATAGAATACCTTTCATGGGCGGATGAAATCGTTTCTCAACCAATTGAGGGCATTGAACTAGAACATCTAGGTCCTGAAATAAATACAGCTTATTCAGAAATGAGCCCTTACAATAAAGATGGGGAATTGTTTTACTCTTCTTTTAGATTTGAAAATGAAGAAGATGATGCGTATCCTTTTAGACCTATTTCAAAAGTATTATCTGCTAAAGAAAACAATTCAGGAATGGAAGTGGAAGGCGACATAAATACTGATACGAGACACGCCGCTCACCTGACTTTCAACGCATCTGGAGATAGAATGTATTTTACTATCTGCGATTACATCAATAAAGAAACTACAGAAATATATTGTGAGATCTATTACAAAGAAAAAAATTCTGATGATTCTTGGAGTAATACGATCAAGCTATCTGAACATATTAACGTAACTGGTTACACAAGTACGCAACCTAATATTGGGTTGAATGACAGCGGTAATGAAGTTTTGTATTTTGTCTCTAATAGAATTGGAGGGAAAGGTGGATCAGATATCTGGTACAGCGAAGTTGCAGAAGACGGCTCTTTAGGAACTGCTCAAGCTATGACAGGTGTTAATACAGAAGGAGAAGATATCTCACCTTTTTACCACAACGATACTAAAACACTTTACTTCAGTTCTGATGGTAGAAAAGGTTTAGGAGGGTTAGATATATATAAAACAGAAAAAACGAATATGTCTTGGGGGGAAGTTCAGCATATTGGCTTTCCGATCAATAGTAGTTTTAACGATCTTGATTATACTTTGAATGCTGACGAAACGGAGGCGTATTTTGCATCAAACAGAATTGGTTCATTTTATATAGAAGAATCAAAAGAAGCCTGTTGTAATGATATCTATAAAGTAACAATGAAGGAGTTGTTATTTGATATGAAAGCTTTGACTTTTAACAAGAAAACGGAAGAGCCTTTGTCTGGTGCTAAAGTGGAAGTTTTTTTAGTAAAAGAAGTTATTAAAGAAGATAGCCATGCTACCGATAACGAGTATGAATTCAAAGTAAAAAGAAAAAAACAATACTTGATCAAAGCATCAAAGCCTGGATTTGCTCCCGATGAGATCTTGGTTTCAACAGACAATATAGAAACGGAAGACATTATTGGAAAACTTTATTTAGAGCCATACAAAATGGATCTAATGGCAAAAACTTTTGACTCTGAAACTAAAAGTGCGCTTACTGGTGTGACTATGAAGTTGATAGAATGTAACAGCCTTGATGGAGAGACAAAAGTCAACAACGATGCCAACGACTTCAACTATCCTGTTGATCCAGAAAAATGTTATAAGCTTTTGGTTTCAAAGCCAGGATATGTCCCCAAAACAGTCGAGTTAAAAACTGATCCATTAACTGGAAATATTACCATAGAAGAAAACATCTATCTAGATAAAGTTCCACCAGTGACAAGATTGACCTTGGAAGGTTATTTGCCAATGCCGTTATATTTTGATAATGATGAGCCAGACAAGAGATCTAAACAAGTAGTTACTACAAAGACTTATCCTGAAACGCATGAAGCTTACATGGCAAGAAAGGAGGTGTTTAAAGAGAAATATTCGGAAGGATTATCAACGGAATTAAAATCTCAGGCAGAATTTGAAATTGAAAAGTTTTTTGAAGGAGATGTAGCTCCTGCAAGAACTGGTTTGAGAAGTTTTACAGACCATTTACTTAGATATCTTGAACAAGGAAATATCGCTGAGATCATCATCAAAGGATATACTAGTCCAAGAGCAAAAACAGAATACAATGCCATCTTAGCTCGGCGAAGAATTTCTTCTGTTAGAAATCACTTTGCATCTTATCAAGGAGGTATTTTTCAAAAATATATTGCTAAGGGTTTCTTGAAAGTATCAGAAGCGCCATTAGGTGAGACTGCAGTTAGACCTGGAGTAAGTGATGATCTTTATGATGAAAGAAATTCTATTTATTCAGTCCCAGCTTCCATAGAAAGAAGGGTTGAGATCATAGAGTTGAAATAATCACGAAACCATATTATCAAAACACGAACAATTAAAATCATGATTCGCATAAAATTTTCTCAGATGCTAAAAAAATCATTTCAAAATATAGGTTTCGGCGTTGTTTTCATATTGGCAATGATATTTTCCAGCAATTTGCAAGCAACCCATATTATTGGCGGTGGTCTTACTTATAAATGCCTTAATGAGGCAACAAATCTTTATGAAGTAAAGCTCACTGTTTATAGAGATTGCTTTAATGGTGCTGACGATGCACAATTTGACGATCCTGCTGTAATTGGTATCTTTAATGGAACCTCAGGCTTTCTTGTTGACAAATTAAATCTTCCTTTGACAGCAGTTAATGATACGATTCAGCCGACAATAGCAGATACTTGTTTATTTATACCGCCGTCAGTTTGTGTACATACCACCTTTTATACAGGTACCGTAACACTTCCAGACAATGGCATAGGATATACTCTAGCCTATCAAAGATGTTGTAGAAATCTTACCATACTAAATATTGTTAACCCATTAGAAACTGGAGCAACATTTACTTCTTTTATTAGTCCTCTAGCTTTAGATGAATGCAACAATCAAGCAACTTGGGATGACTGGCCTCCAATTTTTATTTGTGTGAATGAACCAATTGATTACAGTTCATCGGCCACGGATATAGATGGGGATTCTTTAGTCTATAAACTTTGTACACCTTTTATTGGTGGATCATTAACTTTTCCACAACCAGCTACTCCTTCTGGTCCTCCCTATACAGGAGTTACTTGGAATGCACCAAACTATAGCGAAAGCAATATGCTAGGGGGGGCAAATCCAATGACTATAGATCCAAGCACTGGGTTCATAACTGGTATACCTCCAACTATAGGTCAATTTGTTGTAGGTGTGTGTGTAGAGGAATATAGAGATGGCATAAAAATCGCAGAAACGAAAAGAGATTTTCAATATAATGTTGGGCAATGTGGAGTCGTTGAGGCAGCTATAGGGAACGCACCAGTTTTATGTGATGAGCTCACAATTACTTTTGACAACGTTAGTACCAATTCAACAGAATATATCTGGGACTTTGGAGATGTAAATAACCCAGGAGCAGGCTCAACAGATTTTGAACCAACTTATACTTATTCTCAAACAGGAACATATACCATTACACTTATTACCGAAGCATCAAGTACTTGTTCTGATACTTTATACTTTGATTTATTAGTAAAGCCTTCTACAATACAAACTGATTTTGAAAATCATGTATTTGTTTGTCAAAACGGAGATCTACTTGTAGAATTAGGAGATCTTTCAACAGATCCGGAGAACAACATAGTTGCTTGGGATTGGCAAGTGAGTGATGGGCAATCTTCCAATGCACAATATCCTTCATTTATTGTTAGTCCTACCAATAGTCCTTTTACCGTGACTTTGACTTCAACCGCAGACGATGGTTGTTCCGGTTCGGTGACATACACTTTGCCATCTCAACCAGATCCAGACGGTACGCTAGAGGATGACTTGACAATTTGCTTGGGAAGCTCAGCAGAATTATTTTCTGACTTTATTCCAAATTCTGCATTGTCTTATTCTTGGACTCCAACGACTGGACTTTCAGATCCAAATATTGCTAATCCAATTGGAAATCCAACTGCAAATACCACCTATACAATTACCATTTCTGATCCAACCAACACTTGTATTGCAATTGTTGAAAAGAATGTGATCGTAACAGATTTTACAGATTTAGAAATCACTGCAGTTATAACTGATTCAGATGGTAATGAAACAACTGTTTCTGGACAAGATGAAGTAATCACTTGCGAAGAGTCTACGGTTACCTTATCAACAACTTCAACTAACACTTCAGGTGGTGGTACCATCACTTGGTTTGATGCGAACGGAAATGTTCTTAGCTCTTCTACAGAGCTTGTTGTTAATCCAGATGGATCAACAACTTACAGCGTTATGGTTGAAGATGAAAATGGTTGTACCGGAGAAGCGGAAGTGACAATCAATCCGGCCACTGTGGATATTGATATTGAAGAATTAACAAATACAGGAGGGGGCTCTGGAATTACGGATGTTGATGGAGATGGTACTTTGGATCTTTGTTTAAATGAAACTTCTTTCTTAACATTAAATAATTTAGATCCGGCGGATAATTTGACTTATTCATGGACTGCTGCTCCCGGAATAATTACAGCTGGAGCAAATACTGCATCGCCAACTATTTTTGGTGCAGCCGAAGGAGTATTTACTTTGACCGCTACAGCTACAAACCAATTCAATTGTAGTGCTTCAATAGAGGTAGACGTTCAAGTTCATAATGTATCGGAACTTAACATCCAAGCAATAATAACTGATCTAACAGATAATTCAACAACCACGATCACTGATCAAGATGAGATCGTAAACTGTGAAATGAATACAAGTATCATGTTGACGGAGACGTCAACCAATACATCTGGTACCACAACCATTGTATGGACAGATGAAAATGGTCAGGTACTAGGTAGTGGGAGTCCAATTAGTGTACCTCCAACAGGAACATTCACTTATACCGTTACTGTTACGGATCAATTTGGTTGTTTTGCTACCAAAGACATCACCATAGTTGGAAATCCAGTGGATATAAGTATCGTAGAAGTAGAAACTATAGGAGGTGGATCAGGCTTGACAGATATTGATGGAGATGGTGATTTTGATCTATGCCTGGGAGAGACAACTTCTCTGACTGTTCAGAATAACAATCCATCAGACGTACTTACTTATGATTGGACAGGAGATGATCAAATAATTGTTTCTGGCGGAAGCACTAACAACCCGACCATCATGCCATCAGCAGCTGGCATATATACTCTGATACTTATCACTGAAAATCAATTTGGTTGTTCTTTAGAAACTCAAATAATAATTGATGTTCATGAATTACCAGATGTAAATATTAGTGCAGATGTATTCAACGAGCAGACTGGGATGACAGAAACGATCACAGGGCAAGATATAATTACGGATTGTTCGGGAATGGATATCGTCCTTAATACGGAAACTACAACAGTCATTGGTAGTGATATAACCATCACATGGTTAAGCAATGGACAACCGATCGGATCTGGAAATAACATAACAGTGAATGCAGACGGCTCGACAACTTATACACTACAGTTGACTGATTCTTTTGGATGTCAAAGTTCAACAGACATAACTGTACAAGGCAATCCAGTTGATGTAGTTATCGTAGAGACAAGTACAGATAACGATGGAGATGGAAACCCAGATCTAGATGTCAATGGGGATGGATCTCTAGATCTCTGTGCTGACCAAGATTATGATTTTACAATTAACAATAACAACACAGCTGACGTTTTGACTTATGAGTGGACAGGTGATCCAATAGTAGTTGCTGGTAGCAATACAAGTACTCCAACAATCAATGCTAGCCCTGGTGACTATATAATTACGGTTTTAGTAACAAACCAATATGGATGTACTTATACTCAAGATGTGGCGATTACAGCAGTAGATACTAATCCGGATCTTTCAGTGACAACTACTCAAGATTGCGGCGGATTTACTTTGGCATTTGGAACCAACAATGTAAGCTCTGACTATTATGTTTGGGACTTTGGAGATGGCAGTACACCTGTTGTAGGTGCTGCATCGCCATCGCATACCTACCCTTCTGAAGGTAATTATACTTTGACAATTACTCCTTTATCAGGGTTGCCATGTGTTCTTCCTAGTTTCTCACAAAATATAGAAGTTGCAGAATCTCTGATCAACATCGACTTTGACTTTGGCTTTGTAGATTGTTCAGCAACCGAAATAAGCATACAATTCACAGATCAAACAATTCCTCAGATAGGCACCATAACAGGTTGGGATTGGCAGTTTAGTGACGGACAGTCTTCGAATTTACAAAATCCACTTATCACAATTACTCAAGACATAAATCTGATGGTGACATTGACCGTTACTAATTCTGCAGATTGTGATGGTTCAGCTGTAGAAAATATTCAGGTGAATTTATTTGAAGATCCAGAAATTCCTGCAGAGATCATTGCATGTCCGAATGAAGGTCCAGTAAGTTTAAATCCAAATGGAAACCCGCTCTACACTTATGAATGGTCTCCTTCAATGGGATTATCTTCAGCAACAGATGCTAATCCTTTGGCAGATCCAAGTGCAACGACAATTTACTTTGTAACTGTAACAGACAATACCGGTGGCGGAGTCTGTGTCTTAGAAACACAAGTAGAAGTTGTAGTACCTCCTACAATTGACATAAACGTTAATGCGGATGGCTCAACTTCGGGTGTGTTTACAATTGATAACTCGTCGGATATGAATACGATCACAACTTGTGAAGAAGAATCAGTGACTATAAATACTACAACTACTACCGGTACAACTGCTGGTTATGATATTCAATGGACTGATGGAGATGGAAATGTGATAGGAAATTTAAATTCAATTACGCTCCAGCCTGGTGTTACAGAAACATATACCATTACCTATACAGATAATTTTGGTTGTTCTGAAATGAAAATGATAACCTTGCAGGGTGGACCAGTCGATGTAGAAATTGAAGAGAACACCATCACAGACGGAGACGGAAATGGAATAGGTGGCGTATTAACAGACGGCTTGCTAGAGCTTTGTTTAGGCCAATCTTTTGAGATCATGGTAAATAACTTGGATCCAAACGATATATTGACTTACGCTTGGTCTGGCGACACAGATATTTTGATTTCAGGTATAAATGCCTCTAATCCTGTTGTTAGTCCAACAGCTGCAGGTTCTTATATTTTGAATCTTACCACCACCAATCAATATGGTTGTGATCAAACGGATCAGATAAATGTAAATGTTATAGATGCAAATGCAGTCTTGAGCTTCGATGAAGTAAAAGATTGTAATGGTGTAACCGTATTATTTACCAATACAAGTTCTGGAAACAACGATGATTACTTTTGGACTTTTGGAGATCCTAATAGTTTGGATAATACTTCTACGGATGTAAATCCATCTCATACTTATCCAGGTGTTGGGGAGTATCAAGTGTCTTTAGTATTAGAAACCAATGTGACTTGTGTAGATGACTTTAACCAACAAGTCGATATTGTTGCTCCAATACTTGCTTCTGAATTTACTTACGAATATTTGGATTGCGATGAAAACGGTGCGACCCTTCAATTTACAGAACAAACCATCAATCCACAATCTAATACAACAGGATTTTTATGGGATTTTGGTAATGGAGAAACCTCCATTGCAACCAATCCCCAATTAATATTAACAGAAGATACAGATCTTCTGGTAACGCTTACTGTTTTCACAGCTTTGGATTGTGAATCTACTTCTCAGAGTGAACAGATCATAATTAGCATTATTGATGAGATTGATGAACTGGATGCAGTATTGGCTTGTCAAAATGACGGACCACAAGTATTGGATCTAAATAGTGACCCATCATATACTTATAGCTGGTCACCTGCTGCAGGACTAGATGATCCTACATCTCCTGCGCCGACAGCAGACCCTGGACAAACTACTGTATACACAGTTACGATAACAAATAATGCAGGTACTTTGCCTTGTTCTGTAGTCAGAGAAGTAGAGGTATTTGTGCCTGAAATAATTGAACTTGATATACCAGATAATTTTAACACAGACTGTGTTGACTTTGCTGATATTACGGTTGTAGGAAATAATCCGGATCTAACATACGAGTGGCAAGATTCTGACGGAAATGTACTTTCAACGGATGCAGATCTTTCTGCAACAGATCTTTCGGGAGATCATGTATTCACGGTTATTGCTACAGACCTTAATGGTTGTACAGAATCACAAAGTCTGACAATTACAGGAACACAATTAGATGTAACAATTGACGATTTACAATATTTATGCTTGGATGAAATTGGAGAGCTCACTGTTTTGAACAATGGAGATCCCAATGATGTATTAACTATTAACTGGACGGGACCAAATATTCTATCCGGTGCTAATACTTCAAATCCGATCATTCAAACAAACGAACCTTCGGCCGCAACTTACATAGTGGTAGTTTCAAACCAATATGGATGCTCTCAAACTCAGGAGGTGGAAGTGGTTGTTTTAGATACAAATGCTCCAGCAATAAACTTTGGACAATGTGAAGGCACAACTGTAAACTTCTTTAACAACAGTCCATCAGCGACTTTCTATACATGGGATTTTGGAGATGGAAATACAAGTACAGATGCAAATCCAGAACATACTTATGATCAACCAGGAGACTATGTTGTGACGTTGACCTTGCCTGATGGGACCAGTTGTGTAGACGAAGTTAGCTTAGATGTTCTTGTCGATGATATGCCTCAATTTGATGCTCAATTCATTTTCAATTATGACCAATGCGATAGTACAGGACTTATCTCCTTTACAGATCAAACGGTCTCTACCAATCAAGGAGACATAATAAGTTGGTCATGGGTTTTTGATCCAGGAACAACTTCTGATGATCAGAATACACAGATTATGATAGGCGATAATGATAACATCATGGTTACTTTCACAGTACTTACGGATGCTGGTTGTGAGTCTGAAATTACTCAGAACATACCTATCACATTAATTGACACACAAGTTGACATAGGCGATGAGCTTCAGTGTGTTGATCTAGAAGTTAATCTAAATGATGGAGCAAATACAAACTATGAATACGAATGGTCTCCAAGTGGTGGATTAAGTGATCCAAATTCTCCTAATCCAACAGTTATAGCTGGAACAACTACAGAGTATACAGTTACAATTACTGATTTGAATCAAAACGGTTGTACTTCGGTTCAGACAATGACACTTGAGGTGCCACCAGTTATTGCCATGGAAACAGAAGAGGATCAAATATTCTGTGAAGAAATGGAAGTTGATCTATTTGCTACTTCTGATGTTAATGGTGTTGAGTACCAATGGTCATTAGATCCTGATTTTAATGAAGTAATTGCAACAGGTGGAGAAATCTTAGGAGAGACAGGAAGACCTAATACTTACTATGTAATCGCTACAGATATGTCTGGTTGTACAGAGACAGCTTCTATAGTTGTCGCAAATTATGAAGTATTGGTAGAACCATTATCCCCAGTGGTAGTCTGTTTAGAAGATGTATTCGAACTTCAAGTTGTAAACCAACTTAGTGGTTCTGACACCCTAAACTTTCAATGGACGGGTCCAGATATCATATCTGGAGGCAATTCTCCAAATCCAGTGGTAGATCCAGAAGTAACTTCAGAATATATAGCAACTGTAACTAATCAATTTGATTGTCAGACAATTGACACAGTACTTGTTGAAGTTGTTGATATGGAAAATTTGATTTCAGAAGCAACAACTTTTGAGGATACCATATACATTGGGAATGAAACGCAATTAGATGTTACAAATGGTGACTTCACTTATGAATGGTTTCCGGTAGATGGACTTAGTGATCCAAACATTTCAAATCCGATCGCTAGCCCAGAGGAAGATACTGAGTATACAGTAACCATAACAGATCCTAATGGTTGCTCTACGATCAGGCTAGTTTCTATCGTGGTTTTATCAAGAGCTTGTGACGAACCATTTATTTTCTTCCCGAACGCATTTTCTCCGAATAGTGATGGCGAAAATGATATGCTTAGATTAAGAGCAAACGAAAATTTTGTAACTGATATCAATTGGATCGTTTACAATCGTTGGGGGGAAAAAGTATTTGAGGGCAATAGCTTGTCTGATGAGTGGGATGGTGTATTCAAAGGAGAATTAGTACAACCTGATGTATATGGATATTGTTTAAGAGTAACTTGTACGGACGGCGAAGAATTTGTAAAACGAGGGAATATATCGATAATACGATAAGAGACCTTAGATCTAAATAGAAAAAGGGTTGTCTTCAATGAGGACAACCCTTTTTCTAATTTACTGCATTAGTCCTGCTATAAAATTAGTACCCTTTTCAAGATGAATAAGAATTATTTGCTTCTCTTGTTTTCCTTTTGCTTTGTTCATTTAGTAATTGGACAAAACCTAGACGCAGGATTAAAAATAAAACTTGAAAAAATTCTAAAGGACAAACAAATTCCAGGAGCAATGATCAGTGTAGTTACTACAGATACTACCTTGATTGCCGGAGGAATTGGTTTCGCAAACATTGATACAAAGGAGCTCGTCAATGAAAGACACTTATTCCGATTGGGATCGATCTCTAAAACTATTGTAGCCATAGGAATTTTAAAATTAGTAGATCAAGGAAAGTTAAATCTCACGGATAAAATTAAAGAAATAGATCCTGACTTAGAAATTGAAAATAAATGGGAAGCTCAATTTCCAATTACCGTTGAGCAAATTTTAGAACACACCGCGGGGTTTGATGAGATACAAAAAGAAACGTATTACAGTGCCGAGTATCAGAAGGCACCATCATGCGATGAATTAGTTGAGGTTCACAAAAAGTCCTTGTACGCCCGATGGCAACCAGGTGAAAGAATGGCCTATGCTAATCCAGGTTATGTTGTTGCAGGATACGTTCTAGAGAAATTGAATAAGGATCCCTACGATAAGTTCCTAAAAGAGGAAATACTAAACCCACTAGGAATGCAAGAGTCGGGCTTTTTCTATAAAGAAAACGAAGAGTTTAAAACCGTTGAAGGTTATAGAAGAATTGGTGGTCAACTTCATTCCGTCGGTTTTAAATCTGTACAAGGCGGTCCTGCCTCGGATCTTTGTTCAAATGCAAATGATATGGCCTTGTTTTTAAAATTTATGCTTTCAGCAAAGACAGAAGATCTAAAACAGTTGATCTCTCCGGAACTTTTTGATAGGATGCTAAAACCTACAACCAGTATTGCCGCCAAAAATGGATTTGAACCAGGTTATGGCTTAGGGATTGTTTCGAGGTGGACAAACAATCATCGCTTTTATGGGCACGATGGGGGCATAGACGGTTTTTCCTCTTATTATCTTTTTTCAAAGGAAGCCAATTTAGGACTAGCAATATCCATTAATTCAGAGGCTGATCCTTGGCCTATGGCAATGGCAATTCTTGAGTTCTTTTTAGGACCAAATACGTACGAGGATAGCAGTACCCAAATTATTCCAAAAGAAGTAAAGCAAGCATATGAAGGGTTTTATAATTTCAAAAATCCAAGAAATCAATCTTTTCATTTTATACAAAAAATGTTTGATGGTAATAGTATTAGCTTTGATAAAAATATAATGATAGTAAAAAATTTTAGAGGACACACCTTGGACACTTTGTACCATAAAGGCAACAATGAGTTTCAAAGAAAAGACGAGGGCATGCCGTTTGTAAAGCTTTTAATGAATAAGGAGAAACCAGTATTATGGCTTGGAAATCACTATGCAGAGAAAGGTTCAAAAGGCATGAGGCAATTTTTTAATTTTGTCTTATTTACAATTGTATTTTTCAGTTTGCTTTATTTTTTTATTGGCGGATTTTGGGTTGCTAGGAGTCTATTCGCAGCAGCTAGAAATAAAAATGGCTATGATATTTTATTATGGCTTACCTCTGCGAGTTTATTTTTTTTTATTGGTAGCTTTATTTTTGTAGATGAATTTTGTGAAGTAGGCAATGGGGGCAACTTTGGGTCTATCTTACTTTTACTTAGTTCCGGAGTGTTTTTTCTAGCAGCTATTCTAAGTTTTATAAAATGTTTTAAATTGGAAGGGAACTCAATGGTTAGAAACATCTATCAAAAAGTAACTGCTTTTTCCTTATTAGCTTTAGCGATCTTTTGTTTGTCCAATGGACTGATGGGGATTACATTCTGATTTAAAAAACTGTAACTGTGATGTAATCAACAACTTGAATCCACTTGTCTTTAGATTCTAAATCCAGGTCACGATCATCCGTGTAGACCACTTTTAAAACGTAAGTTCCAGGTTCACTAAATGTTGCTGTTACTTGCTCCGCACATACATCTGAAAAATTTACAAAGCTTGGGCCATTTTGTAGATCCCATTTCAAGGGCAAAGAGAGTGGGCGATCATTCAGTGTCAAGCTTGTGTTTAAACTTAATGGTTGACCTACGTTGGTATTGTTAGTCCCAGAAATTTGCACATGATAACTTTGGTCCGTAGGAGTATTTATTAGTGGGTCTCTTGTTTGAGGCATATGAGTACGAATAAATTCAAGTCTTCCTTGCCAATAGTCAGGATTGTCATGCCCTGATTCTCTTCTATAAAAAATTACTTTTTCTCCTAATAAATTATTATTTGCAGTCATCACTGAAGAGGGAGGACATACTTCATCCTTAAAGCTGATAAAATAACAAGAGGGGCCTTGAAATCGTTTTGCAAAAATTGCTGCATCAAAATATTTTGTTGCAGCTACAGTTCTCATCTCATGTGATGGGTCAGAAGAATAGGTGGTTCTCGATTTGTATAGATAATGTGGATGACCACTGGTTCTGTCATAATGTAAACCCGCATGGTGGCATAAAGCTGGGACGGATGCGACAAGGAGTTTTACTCTGTCGTCTAATCCAGCAACACAGGTTGATAGACCACCACCTTGACTGATACCCATAACTCCAAGATTGACTTTGTCAAAATCGTCTCGAGTGAACAAGTAGTTTATGGTCTGAACTGCTCCAAGCAAACCATAGCGATAGTAATTTTTGTATTGATCGGTATAGTCATCGGGACTATATGCATTTTGATCTCCAACATCAGCAGGTGCATTGTGAATGCTTAAAACTACTACAATGCTGTTTAAAATTTCTGCATCAAATTCTCTAGCAAAGACATGACCAGCTCCTGACCCAAAAGAAGGCATGGTGACAAAAGCAGGAAAAGGCCCATTACCTTTAGGTATCGTCATAAACCCATGAACTCTCCTCCCTTCTATATTTCCTAGGTTAAGTTTGTAAGTATCGGAATTTGAAGTTCCAGAGAAATAAGTTACGCTAGGGTCAATAGGGATATTATTAAGAAGGCTTTTTTGGCTTTGCCAAAATTGATCAAAATCCGCAGGTTCTTCCTCTACTAATTCTAACTCAAAAGGAGAGACCGCAACCCCAGCTTTTGAAGAAATTGCACCATTCACCTCACATATAAGAAAAGCAGGTTCATTATGTGTATAAGATATTTTTACATTTTGCCCAGCCCTGACTTCGATGGTCCCTTGTTTCAAGATAGGGGATCTCGCATCCAACTTTATGACATAAGTCACTTGGCCAGTGTAATCTGCCAATACATTAAAGTTGATCTGTTCTCCTACTTGATAAACTGCGGATGGCCTTTCTGAAACAACATGTATCTGAGCACGTAAATTGGAAGAAGCTATGAGACAGCATAACGCTATTACAAATTTGATATAGTAATATTTGTTCATGTGAAATTGTTGTTTCAATTCTAATTTCGATTACAAAAATAGGAATAAAAAGGATACTACACATATATTATTAATCTATATGTTTTTAACCTAAATTTTTCATATTTTTGGTATTCTTTAAACTCATGAACATACACCTATACATACGTATAACGCTATTTTTAGCGCTGCAACTAAGCTTTCTGAGCTTAAATGCTCAGTCTGAGTTGGAATGGTCCAAAAACCTAGGTGGTTCTTCAAACGATTTTTCTGTAAGTATTTGCTCCAATGGAGACGACGGAGCTATATTAATGGGGCATTCAGCGTCCATTAACACTTCTTTCGGTACAAATAATGGGAAATTTGATGTGTTCATCCAAGAAATAACTCGAGATGGCTCTACCGGCTGGGCTAAAAATTTAGGGACTGCTCATAATGAACTAGCAGGTCAATTAATTTATGATGGCAATTCTATCTACCAAACATCGATCAATTACAACTTTAAAGAGGATAATAACAGTATAAATTTAAGCCAGTATGACCTTGACGGAAATACGAAATTCAGCACTATGCTCGAGATGAAAGGTCTAGCTTTCCCTAAAAAGATGTTTAAAAATGCCTCTAATGAAATTTACCTAGTTGGTAATAATGATGCTAAAAATTCAAGGTATGGGGGATGGGATGTGTTTCTATATAAATTAAATAACCAGGGCTCGATCGCTTTTGAACAATATTTTGGAGGAAACCAATACGATGGTGTCGAATCAATCATAGAACTTGCAGATGGCAGTTTGATCTTAACAGGACTTACTTATTCTAAAAATGCCTTCAATGGTTTCACTTTTGGAAAAAAAGATGCTTGGGTAATGAAACTTGATAGTGAAGGACAAACGATCTGGGCAAAGCGCTTCGGTTCAAATGGTTATGAGGAGATCAATGCTGCAGCTTTGGATAATAATGGCAATGTCATCTTATCTGGTGTTCAAGGAGCATTTGATTTTTCTAACCCAGTAGCTGATGGAATCTATCACGATCAGATCTGGGTAATGAGTATAGATGGGCAGGGTGAAATAAATTGGGAAAAAAAATTTGGTGGGCTTGATGATGAATCCGTAACTGCAATGATAAAAGATGGTTCTGGAAATTTCGTGATCTTAGCGAATACAAAATCTGTCGATGGAATTGCTGCAGCTAACAAAGGAAATAAAGATGCACTTGTTTTGAATATTGACGATGCTGGATCATTGCGGTGGTCCTCAACCTACGGAGGAGAAGGAAATGACGAAGCCAATGATTTATTTATAGATCAAAAAGGTGGAATATGGGTGGTCGGTCAATCAGATTCTAAAACCGGTGATGTAGGACAAAACAATGGCCAAACGGACGCGTGGTTGTTTAAGATCAAAGGAGAAGCTCCTAACTTTACAGCCAGCTTAGGTCCAGACATAGAAATATGCCTAGGACAGAACGTGAATATAAATGCTGATATTCCATCCTGTGATTGTACCTACTTATGGTCTGATGGATCAACGCAAGCATTGTTGCAACTGACTCCTCAAAGTGATGTTTCTTATCAAATTACAATTACGGATGCTGATGGAAATCAAGCTTTTGATGAAATAAACATTTCTGTGAGTACTCCTCCATCTGCAACTTTGGCAAGCACTGATCTTAGATGCTTTGATGAAGCCGATGGTTCTATTCAGGTGCAGATCGATCAAGGGACACAAACGCTTGCTTATAATTGGAGTAATGGAAGTATTGAAAAAGATCAATATGGCCTAGCAGCAGGAGCTTATAAATTGACAATAGTTAATGGCACAGGTTGCTCCATGTCATACGAGGTACAGCTTGATCAACCTGAAGATCTATCTTATAATGTTGAAAGAGGGGAACTTAATTGTGCTGATTCTGAGGATGGTAGTATTGAATTTAATTTAGTCGGTGGGGTTTTGCCTTACACATATGAGTGGTCAAATGGGGGGGCTACAAATCGAATAGATAATTTAACGGATGGCTTTTATCAAATTACAGCTACAGATGGGAATGAATGCCAGATAGAATACAGTACTCAGCTTAATGCACCCGAGCCAATACAGATCATCGAAGATGTATTTTCTACAGAATGTTCCGATGAGCCCTCTGGGAGCATTACACTTGAAATATCAGGCGGAACATCTTCTTATAATATTGCTTGGTCCGATGGTTCTACAGGAACTACCCTTGATGAATTAATGCCCGGAGTTTACTCCGTAACCGTGATGGATGAAAATGGTTGTGAAATTTCAAAGACATTTGAAGTAGATGGGTCTGAATCAATTCAACTTGATGCTTCCGTTCAAAATGTCAGTTGTAACGGAATGAACAATGGAAGTATTTCTATATTGTCAAATTCAGTTTCCAGTACTTTGATCTATGAATGGAGTAACGATGCCAATGAGGCGACTATTGAAAATCTAAGCGCAGGATCTTACAGCGTTACGGTAAGTAATATGGAAGGGTGTGAAGAAATTTTAGAATATCAAATTGAAGAACCGGAAGCTTTGGAATTGAATTCTGATGTGAATGAACTAACTTGTTTCGATTCTGAAGATGGCTCTATATCACTTGAAGTGAATGGAGGTTCTGGAGCAATAATTATAGAATGGGAAAACGGGACTTCTTCACTCGTTAGAACTTCATTGGAAGCCGGTACTTATAACGTACTGATAACAGATGAAAATGAATGCACCATTGAAGAAGAATTTATTATTGATCCAATAGAAACTTTAGAAATAAGTGCAGAAGTGCTTCAAAATGAATGCTTGGAAACTACTTCTGGAGAAATAACAATAATGGTGACAGGTGGAACTGGCGCCTATGAAATTAACTGGAGTAATGGAGCAGATGGATTGACCCAAAGTGATTTGGAAGCAGGTACTTATACTGTCAGTATCATGGACGCAAATGATTGCCAAACGGAGGCAAGTTTTGAGATTGAACAAAGTTTTCAATTAAACCTTCAGGAGACGATTGCTGACTTAAACTGTTTTGAGTCAAAAGACGGATCTATTTCAGTAGAACTTTTCGGAAACAAACAAGATTTAAATTATAGATGGAGCAACGGAAATACTGGGACTAAAATTTCAAATTTGGATGCTGGCCTTTATTCATTGACGGTGTCAAATGCAAATGGTTGTGAAAGGCTCTTTGACTTTGAAGTAGAGCAACCTGAAACCTTGCTTATCAATACACAAATTACAGATGCAAATTGTTATAACGAAGCTACGGGTGAATTGCAAATTGATCCTCAAGGTGGAACAGCCCCGTATGAGATAATCTTATTAGATGCAGACCACAACTCCATAGTGTCGAGCAACTTGATCACAGGTCTGGTGGCTGGAAATTATAGCGTACAAGTAACTGACATTAACAACTGCATGGTTGAAGTAAATTTAGAGATCGATCAGGGCGCACAATTGCTTGCGTCATTTACGATAGGAGAAATCCTTTGCCCTGGAGTATTGGGTAGTATAGAGGCGAGTCCAAACGCTAATGAGGACCTCTTTTTTGAATGGTCCAATGGTGTGACGGGTACTGTAAATGATAATCTGACAGGAGGGTCGTATTTTGTAAGTATTACAAATGAAGCAGAATGTGAGTCCGTATATCAGATTTTAATAGATGAACCAGATCCATTTAAGTTGGTACACGCAATAAGTCCAGAACAATGTTATCAAGAAGAAAATGGTGAGATCGCAGTTGCCTTTTCAGGAGGTACGGCACCTTATGTTTTTGAATGGTCGAATGGGGCTAATGAGTTAGTGCTTGAAGGTCTTGCTCCTGGTGATTATGATCTTAATATTTTGGATGCTAATGCATGTGCTTTTGATACTTCATTTGTAGTGGAAAAGGCCGAGGAGATCCAAGTTCAAGTTTCTATTGTCGACCCTATAGAGGGAGAAGCGAATGGCAGTATTGCATTAGAAATAGAAGGACAAACAGGACCCTATTTTGTAACTTGGTCTAATGGACAAGAAGGTACACTACTTCAGAATTTAGGACCAGGTATCTATACATATATGATCGTTGATGGTTTTGAATGTACGAAGACAGGCACCTTCGAACTTATAGCTTTAGATCCTCTGTCAACAATTAGTTTGTTCAAAAATATAAAAGTTTACCCAAATCCAGCAAGCGAATCAATAACCTTTAAATCTATAGATTTAAACTTGGATATTGATTTCGTCATTATAAATGGCCTTGGACAAGTTTTTGACGTTCAAATCCTTGAAAAATCCAAAGAAACCCTCACTATCAGCGTTTTAAACCTAAATTCTGGGATTTATTTCATGCAAGGAAATACTTCAAATGGGCGGATTTTGGAAAAAATTATAGTACAGAGAATAGATTAATATCATAATTCTCTATATTTGACACAGAATCACCTTATAGGTATCTTTATTAAATATTATCCCTGCCGAAAGAAACCGATTCTTCATTTTTATTAACCGCCTAGCACTATGTATTTCAATCCATGGACTTACTTAACGGTTCTCCGTTTATGCCTTTGTCTGTTTATGGGTTTGACTCAAATCTCCCTAGCATTCACCCAAACTTCTGACTGTGCTTTCTCTTTAGAGATAGAATGGCAAAAGAATTTTGGCGGAACGAATTCTGAAATTTTACAAAATAGTCGATCTCTTTCTGATGGTGGATACATCATGGGAGGACACTCCCTTTCTGATGACTTGGATGTTTTAGCAAACTATGGTGGAGTAGATTATTGGATTGTCAAAACCGACCAAAATGGAAATGAAGTTTGGAATAAAAATCTTGGTGGTGCCAGCACAGATATTGGCAGTGCAGTAGTAGAAACTGCTGACAAAGGTTTGCTTTTTGCAGGCTCTTCTTTATCAAATGACAGAGATATTACCGCTCCGCTTGGCTCTTTTGATGTTTGGATCATGAAACTTGATGCAAACGGAAATTCACAGTTTGATAGATCTTATGGTGGCACTGGAAACGATCGTCCAGAATGGATGGAGCCAACCAGTGATGGAGGCGTCGTAATTTGTGGAGCGACTTCTTCTTTTGATGGAGACTTTAATGAGAACAAAGGAATTTCTGACGCGATGGTCATTAAACTGGATCAATCAGGAAATGTGCAATGGACCAAGACAGTTGGAGGAAGTTCAGAAGATTTTGCAAACCATGTGCAACAAACAGATGACGGCGGTTACATAGTTTGTGGTGGGACTTTTTCGTCTGAAGGGGATATTTCTATAAATAATGGGGTTGCTGATGCTTTGGTTTTTAAATTGGATGCTAATGGAAATTTGGAATGGGTCAGAACACTTGGGGGCAGTGGAATTGAATGGGCCAATTGGAATATTCAAACAAAGGACGGAGGCTACTTATTGACTGGCCCAACGGATTCGGAGAATGGTGATTTTGCAAAAAATAATGGAGGAAGAGATCTATGGATCTTAAAATTAGACGCCTCTGGCAATACATTATGGAGACAAGTTTTTGGAGGCAACAAAGATGACCTTGGAAATGCAATTATAGAAACGGATATAAATGGATTTTTGATCGCGGGACATTCAGAAGTTGCTACAGGAGATGTCTCAAATAATTATGGCAATCTTGACGTGTGGGTTTTAAACTGCGATGAAAATGGATTCTTGATCAATGATTATAATTTTGGTGGATCAAATTCTGAAATGACAGAGGATTTTAGGTTTACAATTGATGGGGGATTGATGCTCAGTGGTTTTTCTGAGTCAGACGATTTTGACCTCACCAATAACAAAGGGCAAGCAGACTTTTGGGCAATCAAATTCAAACCACTCAGTTCTGGTCTTTCGAACCCAGACCTTGGACCCGATCAAGAGATCTGTGAATCAGAAAACATACTACTAGACGCCAATGTATCTGGTTGTGTCAATTGTTCCTTCCTTTGGTCAGATGGAAATACTAGTTCTTCGAGAATTGTCAACGTTACGGAAACAACTATGTACTCCGTCATTATAACAGATCAATTTGGTTGCTCTGTTTCAGATGAGATTCAAATAAGTTTAACAGACTTGGATTTGAGTGTCTCTTTTGAAAATCCTTCTGGATGTGTAGATGATGGAATGATCACTGCCGAAGCACAAGGTGGATCAGGTGAGTATACGTATGCTTGGTCAAATGGTGCAACAGGATCGGTAAATTCAAATCTCCCCGCTGGAGTATATCGTGTCACTGTAAATGATGGTAATTGTAGCAAAGATCAATTGGTGCTGCTTCAATCACAAAACGCAAACTTTCCACAGGTAGATCTTGGTGAAGATAAAACCATCTGTTCTGATGGCAGCACAAATTTAAGCGTATCAAGTACCCTGACTGTACAATGGAGCACTGGTGAAAGTGATCCTACCATAGAGATCAGTACCCCTGGATATTATACTGTCACTGTGACAAATGATGACGGTTGTTCTGCTTCGGATGCAATAAATATTTATGAAGCTGATGAAATAGATTTAGACTTAGGAGAAGATCAAACCAGTTGCGGTGCAGAAATTTTAATTACAACTAATTTGACGGAAGAAGCATTCATGTGGTCTAATGGCAGCACAGAAAATCAGATCACCGTAGTTGAATCTGGAACTTATGAAGTGTTGGTAACTGACGCCTTTGGCTGCACTACCTCTGATCAAATCGAAGCTACATTTTATGAACCTATTGTTTTAGATCTTGGAGAAGACTTATCCACTTGTGAGCCTATTGAATTGACGAGTCCTATCATTGGGGCAAATTATTCTTGGAGTAATGGGAGTACAGAAAATCAGATCTTAGCAATACAAACAGGTACTTACGAATTATTATTAACAGACGAAAATGGATGTACAGCTACTGATGAAATTTTTGTAGAGATATCAGAGGCTCCTTTAGTCGATTTAGGAGATGATCTTTTTAGTTGTGACTCGATCGGAGTTGCGATATTGACTCCGGGAGTTGATGTGCTTTGGTCAACAGGCAGTACTGAAGATCGAATCATCGTTGATAATACAGATTTGTATTATGTGACGGTCACCAACGCAGAAGGATGTAGTGCTGTCGATTCAATATTTGTAGAAATTCTTAATGCGTCATTCATCGATATAGAAGAAGTGTATACAAGCTGTGAGTCAGTTGTCTTTGATTATTCAGATAGTGAATTTAGTTTTGAATGGTCTAACGGTTCTTTTGAAAATATTAATGAATTTGATGCATCAGGTGACTACATGGTCACTATTACCAATGATATCAATTGTAGTATTGTAGAAAACTTCACGGTTGATATTGTTGATGAGTTGATGATTGATCTTGGTGAGGATGTTGTCTCTTGCGAGGAAATATCAATTAGTATTCCACAAGCTGGACTTAACTATTTATGGTCAAACGGTGAAACTACGAATGAGATCCTGGTCAATACATCGGGGGTATATATGGTGACTGTAACAGATGACGCAGGCTGTTCATCGGAAGATGAAATTAGTGTTGAGATATATGGCGTACCAAAAATAGACCTTGGAGAGGATATTGTGAGTTGTGTCGCTGTCAATTTAGATGCACAAATCTCGGATCTTTCATACAATTGGTCTAATGGGAGTACAGCGCAATCCATAGAAGTAGCATCGTCGGGACAATTTATCCTAGAAGTAAGTAATGCCAATGGCTGTACCGCTGCAGACACGATAATTGTTGAAATAGTAGATGAGATACCACTTGATCTGGGAGCAGACATAGTCACTTGCGAACCAGTAAACTTAAGCGCTGGTTTTGAGGATGGCAATTTAAATTACTTATGGTCAGATGGGACAATGAATAATGAGATCGAAGTGACAGAATCGGGAATTTATACACTGACTGTATCCGATCCATCTGGTTGTTCTGCAATGGACGAGGTGGAAGTAGAGATTCAAATGCCTATACAATTTGATCTTGGGGAAGACTTGATTGAATGCGGCTCTGTCTTGGTCAGCGCTGATGTCAATGCAGAGACATATAGTTGGTCAAATGGTAGTACAAACTCGTCCACTATAGTGAAAAATTCTGGGACGCTAACTTTGACTATAACCACCAGCGCGGATTGTGAATCTAAAGATAGCATTGAAGTACTGATAACCGATGGGTTTGAACTAGGTGTTGCTGTAAAAGAACAAGTTTGTTTTGGTGGTAATGCGGCGTCAATCAATTTGGAAGTTGAAAATGCTGTAGGCACGGTGGAATATAAATGGGAAGATGGTACAGAAAATCCACGAAGAGAAAATTTATCATCCGGAACTTATCAGGTAACGGTCAGTGATGAGGCTGGATGTGAACAAATTAGATCGATTGAAATTCAAGAAGCGGATCAAATTCAAATTGAACTTATTTCTATAACACACATTGGATGCGACAATAGCACAGGATCTATAATTGTTGAGGCAACTGGAGGAGCAGGCGAACTTGAATTGACTTGGGATAATGTGAGCGGTCAATCTGGGGAGTTAAATTCGGCGGAAGCCGGAGTCTACGCACTTTTAGTCACAGATGAAAATGGTTGCAGCACTACCGCTGAATACGAGATTTTAGAAAATGAACAACTCGAAGCAGCCATAGGATCTGTGAGCGAGATTGATTGCAATGGCAATGCAAACGGGATGGTAACCATTGAAGTTATGTCTGGGATCGCACCCTATACTTTTACTTGGCAGAACACTTCTACAGGGGTTATGTTGACAAGCGTAGAAGCTACTTTGACGGGACTTGAAGCTGGAGATTATCTGGTTACGATTATGGATGGCAGTGATTGCGAGACCATCTTAGAATTTGTTATCGAGCAATCAGAATCTATAAATCTTTCTATAAGTGGTTATGGTTCGTGTGGAGATTTTGGATATGCTGTTCCTTCCATTTCTGGTGGGCAAGAACCTTTTGAATACCAATGGGACAATGGAGCAAATACAGAATTGATCGCCCAGTTGCCAAATGGGATCTATTCACTTACAGTTACGGATGCCAATGGCTGTAGTACCATTTCGCCGGGTTATGTATTAAGCGAGCCAAGTGGGCCATTAGAAGTTGATTCTAATTCGTTGATGCTTACGCAAAATACGGATTGCCAGTCGGCTAATGGTTCTATTGAAATGACGACTATTGGAGGCACGCCGCCGTATAGTTTTTTCTGGAGTGATGGCTCGTTGGTAGAAGATATATTTAATCTTTCGGGAGGAGACTATCTTTGTTTTATTGTAGATGCAGAGGGATGTTCTACTTACTCAGATACGTTTGAAATTCTGCCTCCAAATAATAATCTTTATATAACTGGAGTGTCCATTCCGGATACCAACAGCATGT